>PVBE010804597.1_pt1 | contig 56851 bp, 61 predicted proteins | sample 1631181 | NCBI WGS metagenome assembly PVBE01 (sample SAMN08397723, study PRJNA350692) | Marine metagenome, whole genome shotgun sequencing project. | isolation source: water | place: Pacific Ocean | collected 2012-04
AGCAATTCCTGTCAAGGGGAAGATCCTTGTCAGTACCCGACTTGAAGCAGTCAGAACGGGTGAGTTGAAACAACCTGAGGCGGGTGCAGGGGTTTTCGTGGTCAACATCGAAGACAACGGGGAAGGAATTTCCAAGGAAAACCTCGAACAAATCTTTGAACCTTTTTTTACGACACGCATGGGATACGGCACCGGCCTAGGGTTGAGTATCACGTACGGCATCATTCAGAAACAGGGGGGCTGGATTCAAGTGGAAAGTGAACTTAGGAAAGGGACTAGATTCAGTATTTTTCTGCCCCTGCAAACTGTTTCCAGCAAAACCCTGCCATGAAAGGGCTCAAGGTGTTGCTGGTTGATGATGAGATTGAATTCATCACCACTCTTTCGGAGAGACTGGTGTTGCGTGGTATTCATGCCGCAATGGCCACCGATGGGGAAAGTGCCCTGCGAAGAATCGAAAAAGATCCGCCGGACGTCGTCATCATGGACCTGCTGATGCCGGGCATCAATGGACTTGAGTTGCTGAAACAGATAGGTGCCCGAAATTCTGATGTCAGTGTCATACTGCTTTCAGGAAGAGGAACCGAAGAAGATTGTCAGGAAGGGAAACTGCTTGGAGCGGTTGATTTTCTGATTAAACCCGTCGACATCAACGATCTGCTTAACATCCTTAAAAAAAATCATGAATCATGAATCAGTACCGGGTATTCATCCCACCGTGGATACTGCCTGTTGGAATGAAAATAACGGAGACCCTGTTCATACAGAGCAGGACACCTCTTTCAATGAAAATATCCAGACAACCCCTGTCTGGAATGAAAACATGTTTTTTGGGCAGGTATGTGCCAGTTGTACTCATGAGATGCAGAATGTGCTGGCCATCATTCGTGAAAGTTCGGGGCTGCTTGAAGATCTCTTCGCGTTCACTGGGCCTAAAGACTGGCCTCACCTGGAAAAGTTCAACCGGAGTCTACAGGGTATACAAAATCAGGTCAGCCGAGGTGTGGAATTGATGAAACGTCTCAACCGTTTTGCCCATGCCCCTGATTTGAAATGGATTAAAACCGATGCCTGGATGCATGCGGAATTGATGGTTTTCATGTGCCAGCGCTTTGCAGAAATGAACCAAGTTGTTCTTGAACTTGAACCTCGAAGCAAAACGGATGAAGCCGAGCATCATCTCTATACCGACCCTTTACAACTGCAGATGCTCTACTACCTGGGCATCCGGGCCTGCCTAGACACGATGGACGAAGGCGGGCATCTCACACTTTCGCTGGAAGGCAGGGATGAACAGTTGATCACTTATTTCACTGTAAAACCGGGATCTTCTGAAATACCAAATTTGGGCACCTCTCTCAAAGGCGTATCAGAATGGCCCATTTTTATGAAAATCCTACAGCAAATGAAGAGCAGAGTCGATTTTGATCCGGTCCAAAACGCGATCCTGCTTTATTTGAAATTTCCTAACAAAGAATCGGTTCAAGATACGGTTGCTGAGTCCTCTTAAACGGATAACAGGATCATTTGACACCAAGTAGCAGGGCCCGGAAAGGAAAAATGATGTTGCCAGAGTTGACGGTGATTTTCCGGAAGATATTTCAAGCATCCAATCCCAAAGCAATTTCGAAAGGGAGCTGAAAGTGGAAAAAGATAAAAAAGAAAACATCAAGGTTCTGCTCGTCGACGACGAGGAGGAATTCGTCAGAACCCTCTCGGAACGGATCCAACTCAGGGACATCGGCTCGAAAGTGGTGCTGGACGGGGAAAAGGCCGTGGAAAGCCTTGAAGAAGAAATTCCGGATGTGATGGTCCTCGACCTCAAAATGCCCGGAATGAATGGTATTGAAGTGCTCAAAAAAGTCAAAGAGGCCTATCCGCAGGTGAAGGTGGTGATGCTGACCGGACACGGTTCGGAAAAGGATGAAGAGGAAGCGCGAAAACTCGGAGCTTTTGATTATCTGCAAAAACCGTCGGGGCTGGAACGGATCATCGATTCGATTAAAAAAGCATACCGGAGCGCCATCGATACTGCCGTTGCCACAACCTTTGCTGAAGCAGGTGAATACGAAACCGCACGCAAGGTGATGGAAGACACCGAAAAAAAGGAAAAACCGGATGACTGAAGTCGTTCAGGTTCTGCTTGCGGACGACGAGAAAGATTTCGTTGAAACCCTGGCCGCACGGCTCGAAGTTCGTGGCATGAAAGTCCAAACCGCCTTCAGTGGAGATGAAGCCTTGTTACGGATCAAGGAAAATGGAATCGATGTCGTCATCCTGGATGTTCTGATGCCGGGACGGGACGGAATCCAGACCTTGAAGGAAATCAAGGAAATCAACCCCCTGCTCCAGGTTTTGATGCTGACCGGGCACGGAACGATTCAGACAGGAATCGAAGGCATGAAACTCGGCGCTTATGATTTCTTGATCAAACCTACCGACACCCTGGATTTGGTGGAAAAGATCGAAGGTGCCTACCGCCTCAAATCCGGGCATGAGGAACGAATCCGTCAGGCAGAGATCAAGAGTATTCTCAAACGGAAAGGCTGGTGAATAATAAGCAGGGATCCATATGCATTACAAATAGAATGGAGTCTCCCGGTTTGCAATGAATAGCTCACTCGAACTAAGCGAAGTCAGCCCTGAAATAAACTGGAAAAGGGGCATTTTTTTGGGCCTAGGGCTGTTGCTTTTCGTGTTGCTCTACCTCGCACCTCCCATGCCAGATGCCCTTGATCCCGCGGGCACCCGTTTCCCTCTCAGCCATGAAGGTAAAGCAGCGCTGGCGATTTTCCTGCTTGCCGGAATCTGGTGGGTCTTCGAAGTGGTGCCGATTGGAGTCACCAGTCTTGCCATCGGTCTTTTGCAGGTAGTTTTTCTAGTCCGTCCTGCAGAAGAGGCCTTTGGCGATTTCATGAGGCCTTCCGTGCTGTTCATCTTTGCATCCATTGTCATCGGCCAGGTATTTACTAAGACCGGGCTGACCCAACGTCTTGCTTACCGCATGCTAGCAGTCGTTGGAGACCGTACCAGCAGGATTTACCTCGGGTGCTTTATCATCACCTCGGCATTGACGCACATCATGGCTCATACTGCCGTGGCAGCAACGTTGTTTCCCCTGCTGATGACGATATACGCGCATTACGGGGAAGGACAGAAGCAAACCCGTTTCGGCAAGGGACTCTTCATCGGAATGGCCTATGTTGCAGGAGCGGGAAGCATCGTTACTTTGCTTGGTGCAGCACGTGGAGCTGTTGCCATCGGGTTTTTTCATGACATTACCGGAGAAGCAGTCAGTTTCTTTGAACTGAGTTATTACATGTTTCCCCTCGGTTGGCTGATGACGTTTTTGCTTTGGCTCTTCTTCATGCTTTTTTTCAGGCCTGAAAAAGAGGAAATCCCGGGGCTTCAGCAAAAAGCCCGGGAAATGTGTGAAACTCTTGGTCCTATGACCCGTAAGGAGATTCTATCGGGACTGATCATTTTCGGCTGCATTTTGGTGATGGGACTTCAGTCCTTCATCCCCGCGCTTTCGGTGATCAATAAATCAGGCATCATCCTCATCTCCACGGTTTTATTTTTCGTTTTCAACATTCTTGATATTGAAGACCTCGAGGAGATTCCATGGAACATCATTCTCCTTTTTGCTGGAGCAATGAGCATCGGTTTCTGTCTATGGGAAACCGGCGCTGCCAAGTGGCTGGCGGTGCAGTGGCTGGATCTGTTCAAGGAAAGCACCCCTTTCGTGTTCATCCTGAGCGTTGCCTTTTTTGTGATGATGATGACCAATTTCATCATGAACGTTGCCGCGATCGCCATTTCCCTGCCGGTGGCTCTGGTACTGGCACCTTACCTGAACGTGGCTCCGGAAGTGATCCTTTTCGCATCGTTGGCCGCGGCGGGAATGCCCTTTCTACTGCTGGTCGGAGCAGCACCCAACGCGATCGCCTATGAATCAAAACAGTTCAGCACGGCGGAATTTTTTCTTTATGGCATTCCGGCCAGTGTCCTGCTGATGGCCGGGATCGCCTTTATGGTCCGGATTCTCTGGCCGCTGATGGGAATGGAATTGATGTTAACGGGATGAAGAAAGACTCATGGATCCAGAATCACTTTCTGGAGTAAACGGATAATCTAGTAAGGGGAGAACACCATGGTGGAAAGTACCGTTGAAGAATTAAAACGCCTGGGAATCGGCCGGAAAATCCGTACCTTGCGCGATGAAAAACAACTGCCGCTGAAGAAACTGGCGGAAAAAGTAAAACTTCAACCTGCGTTGCTTTCACAGATCGAAAACGACATTGTACCCCCCACCCTGGCGACACTGCTCAATATTGCCAGGGAATTAGAAGTCAATGTTGATCATTTCTTCATGCAGCAGAAAGCATTTGAAAAAGTGGAACTGACACGGGCTCACGAAAGGCTCAAGGTCGCCAAAAGCCGGGATACGGACCAGGCCCGCATGACCTATAACTATCAAGCCCTCGCCTACCGCCTGAAAGACAAAAGGATGGAGCCTTTTATCGTGGAGTTCGACTCGGGAATCGATGAAAAACCGGTCCCATTGTCCCACGAGGGAGAAGAATTCTGTTACTGCCTTGAAGGGGAAATTGAATTCATCACTGACGAAAAGAGGATCGTCCTGCAGCCTGGTGATGCGTTGTACTATTTTTCCAAAATTCCTCACGTTTTAAGTGGGATCGGGCCAGGGAAACCAAAAGGGATTATTGTCCTGCTGCCTGACTGAAAACAGAGGAAGATTCCATCGGAAACCAGAGTAATGCTATGGAGGAGATCCGTATTCATGGGAGGGGAGGTCAGGGAGGCGTGATTGCCTCGAAAATCCTGGCGGTAGCGATGTTTGCCGAAGGAAACGAAGTCCAGGCTTTTCCAAAATTCGGAGTCGAACGGCGTGGTGCACCGATTGAAGCTTTTTTTAGAATGGCCCAGGAAAAAATTCTGATCCGCAGTGAAATTGATACTCCAGATCACCTGCTGGTTCTTGATGAAACCTTACTGGAAGTAATCGACATCACTTCAGGTTTGGCCGAACAGGGATGGTTCCTGATCAACACGATCAATCCTCCTCAATTTTACCAGAATCTCAAGAAGTACAGGGTGGCGACGGTGGATGCCGGCGGAATTGCAGTGAAGCATGAATTGGGAACAAAGAGCGCTCCAGTCGTCAATACCGCCATCTGTGGTGCATTTGCTCGCTGTAGCGGACTGGTTGGACTCGAATCTGTTTGCCAAGCCATCCAAGAAGAAGTGCCGGTCCTGGCAGATAAAAATGTACTCGCTGCCCGGGAGGCATATGAGTTGACACAATGGTGAGAAATTTCGAGGGCTGGGTAATGCTTTAAATCCCAGAGTTTCTAAGGAGGCAGGTTGCTTTAAAAACCTTGAACCTTGATAGGGAGATTGTCTCACATGCCGGATTACAAACCGATCGTATACCGGAATCTTTCGGAAATGCCCGAGCGGGTCGTGTCAGAAGGCAGCATGCTTTGGAACAAAACCGGTGCCTGGCGATACCTGAGACCCAAATACGAAAATAAGCTCCCCCCCTGCAACCAGGGCTGTCCGGCAGGGAATGACATCGAGGGGTTTGTTGGCATGGTGGCCGAAGGGCAATATCACCAGGCCTGGCAGTTGCTGATGGAGGAAAACCCTTTCCCGGGGGTCTGTGGAAGGGTCTGCTATCATCCCTGCGAAAGCGTCTGTAACCGGGCTGGGTTCGATCACTCTCTAGCCATCCATGCCCTTGAGCGTTTCGTTGCCGACCATGGTGCAGTAAATGAAGTTCCTCCTCCGCTAAGACCTTCAACTGAAAAACATGTGGCTGTAATCGGCTCCGGACCAGCCGGACTGAGTGCCGCCTATCATCTGGCACGGCTAGGGCACCGGGTAACCGTTCATGAGGCAATGCCGTTGCCGGGAGGGATGCTTCGCTATGGTATTCCTGAATACCGCCTGCCAAAAAAAATCCTTGAACAGGAAATCAACAACATCCAGAGCCTGGGGGTTGAAATCCGCAGTAACTGCAAAATCGGCGAAACTCTCCCTTGGGAAGATCTCCAATCATTTGACGCTTTGTTGATCTGTACCGGCGCACACCGGCACCGGGAACTGGGACTTCTCGGTGAAGAATTAGACAGGGTTCTCCCTGCACTTTCTTTTCTCAAAATGGTGGCAAATGGTGTTAAGCCCGATCTGGGAAGAAAAACGATGATCATCGGCGGCGGAAATACCGCTGTCGATTCGGCTAGAACGGCGATCAGACTGGGGAGCGCGGTCTCCCTCTGTTACCAGCGTTCCAGACGGGAAATGCCTGCCTATACTGAAGAGTTGGGAGAGGCAGAGAGAGAAGGCGCCAGGGTCCAGACTCTGGTCCAGCCGGTACGGATTCATACTGGAAACGGGGATGGACTCCAGGTCGTGATGCGTAAAACGACACTTGGTGATAGAGATTCATCCGGAAGAAGAAAGGCCGTCCCGGTTCCCGGGAGTGAATACACTGTAAAAACAGACACCTTGATCTGCGCAATTGGTGAAGAATCCGAACTGGAATTTTTGCCCGAAGGGATTCAGGTCCATCAGGGAAGAATCCGTATTTCTCCTGAGGGTGAGACCCGTCTTGAGGGGGTCTTTGCTGCTGGAGATGCAGCATGTTCGGTTCGCGATGTGGCGACTGCAATCGGGTCCGGGAAAGTATCCGCCTGTTCCATCGATGCCTGGTTGAATGGAAATTTGATGGAACAGAATCAGGAAGCCTGGCGCATTGGTACCCTCGGTGCTGTGTCGGTTACCAACTACCTGCATTCCATCCTTCCGGCGAAACAGACTCAGATTCTTCAATCCCATTCAAAAAGCAGGGGGAGCCAGATGCTGACCAGGTATGACGAGCTTAATCTAAACTATTTCGAAGTCCGGCCTCGTGAGAAAATCCGCAAGCTCGACATTCTAGAACGTCTCAGCGCTTTTGGTGAGGTCAATCTTGGACTCATTGAAAACAGTGCGCAGAACGAAGCAGCACGATGTTTCCACTGCGGGGTCTGCAACCAATGTGACAATTGTTATGTCTATTGCCCTGACATCGCAGTCAGCAAGAACGAACCGGAAGAGGGAGGTTATACCATCGACATGAACTATTGCAAAGGCTGTGGGATATGTGTCTATGAGTGTCCGCGATCGGCCATGGTGATGGAGAAAGAACGATGAAAAAAGTGTTGATGGGCAATCACGCGGCGAGTTGGGGAGCACGTCTCTCCAGGGTCCAGATGATTGCCGCTTATCCAATCACCCCACAAACACAAATTGTAGAAGAACTGTCTGAAATGTGTGGGGACGGAAGCCTCAAAGCCAAATTCCTCAAGGTAGAATCCGAGCATTCTGCGATGGCATCGGTGATTGCCGCTGAAAGTGCGGGAGTTCGGTCTTTTACCGCGACTTCTGCCAACGGGTTGGCACTGATGCATGAACTGTTGCATTGGGCTGCCGGAGCAAGGCTTCCCATCGTGATGGTCAATGTCAACCGTGCGCTTGCCCCGGGTTGGAACATCTGGGCGGATCAGGGGGATTCACTTGCTCAGCGTGACACTGGCTGGGTCCAGTTTTATGTAGAAGACAATCAGGAAGTGCTCGATACGGTGATTCTGGCTTACCGTCTTGCGGAAAATGTCAGTCTGCCCGTGATGGTCTGTTATGACGCGTTTTATCTCAGCCACACCTTTGAACCGGTGGACATTCCTGATCAATCCGAAGTGGATCTCTGGCTGCCTTCCTATGTTCCGGATTGTTTTCTCGACCCTCATCATCCACAGGCATTCAACGGGCTGGTCATGCCTTCGCATTACATGGAAATGCGCTACAAACTGCAGCAAGCCCATGAGGCTGCCAAAACCCTGGTGGATGAAATCGGAGATTCCTTTGGGGACCATTTCGGACGCCATTACCCGGCGGTTGAAACCGTTGACTGTGAAGATGCGGAACTGGTGCTGGTGACCAGCAGCAGTATGACGAGCCCGGCCAGGCTGGTCATCCGCCGTCTCCGAGAGGCAGGAAAGAAGGTGGGTTTGATGAAAATCCGCATGTTCCGTCCCTTCCCTGCAGAAACCATTTGCCGCCTGCTTCGGGGCAAGCAGAAAGCAGTGGTGGTCGACCGCAATTTCAGCTGGGGAGGAAGCGGGATTTTTGCTGCAGAAATTCGTGCGGCGCTCGCAAATGAAAGACATGCCCCAGTCATTCACGGCTACATCTCTGGACTTGGAGGAAAAAGCGTCACCCCGGAACGATTAACCGATATGGTCGAAGAATCCTGGAAGAACTCCCTGCCCCGGTCACCTGCCATCTGGAAAGGAATCAGTGCATGAAAATCGACAATTCCTTTGAGGAACTCATGACCTCCGGTCATCTCGCCTGCCAGGCCTGCGGAGGAGCGATGATCATGCGACACTGCCTTAAAGCATTGGGAGAAGACACGATCTGTGTCATTCCTGCTTCCTGCTGGTCGATCATTGCCGGCAACTGGCCCTACAGCAGTCTCAAGGTTCCTGTACTGCATACTGCATTTGAAACCGCGGCAGCCGCTGCTTCCGGAATCCGTGCTGCTTTGGAAATCAAAGGGCGTGAAAACACTAAGGTGCTTGCTTTTGCAGGAGATGGAGGAACTTTTGACATTGGACTTCAGTCACTTTCCGGTGCAACGGAACGCAATGAAGACATCATTTATGTCTGCTATGACAATGAAGCCTACATGAACACCGGGATTCAGCGTTCTTCTGCAACGCCTGAAAAAGCTTGGACCACCACGACACCGGAAACCTTTCCGAAGCAAGGAACAAAAAAGAACATCATTCAGATCCTCTGTGCTCACAAAATCCCTTACTGTGCTACTGCCAACGTGGCCTGGCCTGAAGATTTGATGCGTAAGGTCAGAAAGGCTGCTGAAACAAGGGGTACAACCTTCATCCACGTTCTCTCTCCCTGTCCTCCGGGATGGAAAATTCCTTCCGAAAAGAGTATCGAAGTTGCCCGTTTGGCGGTCGATACCAAGGTTTTTCCTCTTTATGAAGTGATCAACGGTGAGGAATACCACATTAGTGTCGAACCAAAAAACTTGCCTGTTGAAGACTATCTGAAACAGCAGGGACGCTTCTCCCACCTTGGAAAGGAAGACTTCGAATTCATCCAGCAAAAAGTGGATTATGAATGGAAAGTCCTGCTTCAACGGTCGATGATGGAGTCCTTCCAGATGGTGATGTGAAACTGGTAATGGAATTTGTTGTAGGAGAGAAAAGAGAAGTCAGAGGATTTGTTCTAGTTCTTCAAGAAATTTTTCGATTTCCTCTTCAGTGTTATAATGCACTGGTCCGACACGGACTAACACTCCTTTTTCTAGAAGTCCCATCACCCTCACGGCTTCCAGTGCGTAATTGTGTCCGCTCCAGACAAAAATGTTCTTATCCCCTAGAGCCTTGGCCAATTGATCGGGATGCCTGCCCTCCACGGAGAAGGAGACCGTGGGTACCCTACGATCCATGGCCGATGGATCGGTGATCCCTCTTATTTTGACTCCAGGCAACGATTGCAGTCCTGAAATCAGTTTTTTGCAGAGTTGCTGTTCATAAAGCTGGATGGCTTTCATGGCCGACAGGATTCTTTGTCTGCGGCTTTTTGTTTTCTTTGACGGAGGATCAACTGTTTCAGAAAGCCATTCGAAATATTCCACTGCGCCAAGCGTGCCTGCAATGTTTTCATGGGAAAGTGTTCCGGTTTCGAATTTCACTGGAGGAAAATCCTCGGCCGGCCGTACTTTGTAGGCTTCCAGTTCTAGCAGTAATTCATGGCGTCCCCACAGCACCCCCTGGTGAGGCCCAAAGAACTTGTAGGGGGAGCATACCAGGAAGTTACATCCCAGGTCCTGGACATCGGTTATGCCATGGGGAACATATTGAACTGCATCGATGTAGACCAGCCCTCCTTTTGATTTTACCCTTTCGGTAATGGTCTTGACGTCATTGATGGTTCCAAAACAGTTACTGGAATAGTTCACGGCTGCAAGAAGCACATCTCCAGCATCAAGAAGTTCATCAAGCATTTCCATCCGGTATTCATACGTCTCCTGGTCGAATTCCAGCCACCGCACTTCCAGTCCAAGGTCTTCTGACAGTTGGAGCCAGGGAGCGATATTGCGTCATGCTCCATCCTTGTCAGCAGTAGGGCACCGCCTTTTCCGAAGTGTTTTCCCAGCGAACGCGACATAGCATAGGTCAACGTGGTCATGTTGGCACCGAAAATGATTTCCGAGGAACTCCGGGCATGGAGCAAGTCGGCCATCGTCTGATGGGCTTCCTCAAGAATCCTGTCTGATTCCAGGCTTGTGCTGAAACGCCCGCCCTGGTTGGCATTGCACTGGATCAGATAGTCACGCATGCGGTCGATCACCTGGAGTGGAACCTGTGTCCCGGCAGGATTATCCAGGTAAACCCTGGACCTTCCCTCATCGGTTATGGCAAGGGTTGGGAATTGGGTGCGGATTTTTTCTAGATCAAATTTCATAGGGGATATGGGGAAGTGCTAGAATTATTTTCAGATCATGTCGGATGGATCAGGGATTAGTTTTCTTGGATCAGTTCTGTTGTTCAAAGGATTTGCCTAATTCTTACATGCTTCGAACATGGTGTTGCCAACATGAAAGTTGTCCCTTTTGGATTTATTATCAAATAATTGACTGACATGATAATTGGTAACAGACCTGTAATTTTCCTGAAGCCTATCAAGCGTTGAACCTGCTTCAATTTATCATGGTAATCTTCTGCGGAAGACATTTGCCAATATCCTTGGAGAAGCAAGGATGGTAGGACTTAATATTGGTTCATTTACATCCGACCGGGCAAAAACAAAAGGAGAGGTCAGATCTTGATCCGTTTCCTCTCATTCATCTGGAAGCACGTGCCACCATTCTAATTTAAGTCTTCTTTTTTGAACCGAACCAAGGCTTTTTGTATGTGGGTCTCCTTGAAGCCAGTGAACCTCGCAGCGTACATGTGTCAAATCGATAAATTCTCCTGCTTTGATTTTCCACTCCTCACTTCCTGAAGGAAATTCAACCCTGATTTCTGCACGAGCTTCTCGCATTCTTCCTCCACTGAAATCCTCACGCAGAAGCCCATAAAGCTCCACCACGACACCGGTTTCATAATTTTTTGGATATTTCGGGGCTTCCATCAAGTTTGATGAAGAAAAAAGTTTTGGCCCAAATTAACTACGTTTGTCTTTCCATTCGATCTGATTGTATTTGATGACAAGAACCCCACCAAATCGGAAAATTTCAGGTTGATGACTACTGATGGTCTCATGATCACTGTCCCACTCCAATGCCGCTTTTCCAGCTAGGATGTGCTCCTCATCTACCGCTCTGCGGTTGGATTTCACAACGGCATGTCCATTTTGTCGTTCTTTGTCCATTTCCCAATAGAGTACGGCAATTTCGATGGCAGAACTTTCTTCACGGATGATCTGGTATCGGGAAGCTCTTTGACGTTCCTTCATTTCATATTTTTGTTCTGGCATTTCTTCCTTTCATAGATGATGGGATCGGTTCATAAAGGTTTTATTTAGAAAGTTTATCATGACTCCATGTCGGCCTACAATGCAGGAACCATGTTATTCAAAGCATGTATATGAGAATGGAGGCTTTTCGTCGAGAAGTAGGCTTGTTTTGGTTTGGACTAGCTCCTAAGCTGAAACGTATTGGTATCATCTAAAAGGATATTATGGCTAGCGAAAAACTAACAAAGAATAAAATTTGTGAATCAGCAGTAAGTCTTTATGTCGAGGACCCTTCCCGTTTTAGTATTACATCTCTAGCAAAAGAACTCAGTGTTCCCCGTGCAGATATTTATAAAATATTCTCAACAAAAAATGCTGTACTGCGTTTCTATTATCAGGATTGTTTTGGACACTACTTAAAAAAATTGAGGAATTAGAAGATTATCAAGAGTTCAGTCTTGAGGAGAAATTGAGTCATTTGGTTTACACCCATTTTGAACTTTTTCAACAGGAAAAAGAATTTGTGGAAGATACCTTCAAAGACCTGATTGCTAATGCATCTGCAAAGTCAAAATTTAAAGAGATGTTAGAAACAAGAATCAACACATTCCTTTCGGAGTCCCAAGGTGATGCATCTTTGGTGAAGGGATCATTCGTAGCACAATTATTCGTCATGGGACTTTTTCACCTGATGGAGTTCTGGCTACAGGATGGCAGTGATGATGCAGAACAAACCATGGAACTTACAGATAAAATGATATCTTTTGCCTCAGAATTATTGAGCAGTCAAATATTGAGCAGAGGGATTGACCTGGGAAGGGTTCTATGGGGACAGAACCTGATCCGATTGCGCTCCCAAGGCTTGAATCTTCTGGTTAAAGCACTGATTGAAAGAAAAACATGAGTACTCTTCCCGGGAATCCCTGGAAACGTTCAGGAATTCTTGCAAAAGCAGGTTTGAAAACGGGTGGAAATTATCTCCGACACCATGTTGGCAATGCGATTCCTCTGAAAAGCTTTCACCAGAACAAGGTAACTCTGAACCGTAAGAATGCTCTGTCTCTGATAGGGGAATTGAGTCAACTTCGTGGTGCCGCGCTCAAAATGGCACAAGGGTTGAGCATGGATACCGGGATCCTTCCGGAGGAATTTGCTGAAGTGATGAACTCTGCACAATATCGAGTTCCTCCGATGAATAGATCTTTAGTTCAAATCCAATTCAAGAAGGCGATGGGTGTTGTTCCGGAAAAATTATTTAATAATTTTGAATATGATGCTTTTGCTGCTGCCACCATCGGCCAAGTCCATCGGGCTGAAGATAAAAAAGGCAGGCTGCTCGCGGTCAAAATTCAATATCCCAATGTACGTAGGAGCATCGACAGCGACTTAGCCCTTTTAAAAACTTTGGCAGGGAGTTTTTTACGTAAATTCGATATCTCTGAGCATCTTGAAGAAATGAAGTTAAGGCTTCTTGAAGAAACGGATTACTGCAAAGAAGGGCAAAATATTGAGGAATTTCATCAACGCTTCAGTTCGGAAATGCTGTTGTTTCCTGAATACATTGGAGAACATTCTAATTCAAAAATCCTCTGTATGACACGTCTAGATGGAATTCATCTCGATGAGTTCCTTAATCAGAACCCCAGTCAGTTGAAAAAAGACCACTATGGACAAATTCTTTGGGATTTCTTTCACCTTCATATCACACAAAACAATCAGACCTTTCATGCTGATGTTCATCCAGGTAATTTCCTTTTTCAACCAGATGGCAAGGTGGGGGTGATTGATTTTGGATGCGTTAAGACCTTTCCTGAAAATTTTCTGGATGGTTGCTTAACCCTGGTTCAGAAATTCCTGTCTGAAAATATGAATGGGTTTAAGGAAGAGCTTGTGAAAATGGAGTTTCTGAAAAATACACAGGCAGATGGAGTCACCGAACAGGCAATATTAAGTCTATTGACACGATTTGCAGAATTGCTAGGCGAGGTCTACCGACAGCCTTTTTTTGATTTCAGTGATTCGTCTTTTCGTGAAAACCTCAACTCCATGCTCAAACAAGGTATGGAAATCCGTGAAATTCGGGGTTCACGTCATTTCGTCTTTTTCAACAGAATTGTTTTCGGATTGTTGTCGATGTTGATGAAACTCGGAGCAACAATTGATACAGCACGGGGCTATCAGGCAGTCATGGGGTGGAAAATAGGGAAGGCTTCCTAAGTTGGATATGATTTATAGATGATTATGTTTAGAGTCACTCGTACTCACCTTCAAGCCCTCGACCCATTTCAATCAGATGCAACATCTTACGTTTCCACACAATTCCTTCACTAGCCCATCGAATGACGACTCTCACGAATTCTCTGCCGAAACCGAGTTTTGTTCCAGTCTTTAAGAGGTAATCGATTTCTCGTGTGCCAAGTACATTGTCGACGCTGATCACCAAGGCCAATTCAATGAAGATTTGGATTTCGATTTCCCGGGTAGCATCAGGAATCCTTTCAAGTGGAGGAAGTTTTTGATCTTTTACGGCTTGAAGCATGGCATTGACTTCAGTCTGGGAACGCAGGAAACCCAATGCCCTTTCCAAATATTCAACCTCTTCTGGAGCGATGCTGCCGTCAGCAGTAACCGCACCACAGATGGCAGTAGCGAGCCATTTTTTCTGTTTTTCATTGAGGAGTTCGGGTTGAAGTCCCGATGTCATTTGAAATTCCATTCGTAAGATCCGTGTATCAGATTGTTAAGTTAGTACTTAAAAAGCAGGTTTTTTGAATTTAAGATCGTAGCCTTGACTCTAAAAAGCGTTCGGATATCATTTGGACAGATATCTAAATTCAATACGAACTTTATTGTATGATGATGCACTCGTCTGCCAACTTTCAAGCCCACTTTAAATACCCTTCTTTTTGAAACGAATCCCGTCCTTGTTTAAAAAATGAGAGGACTGGAAGTTTTCGTCCTCGATACCAATGTCCTTCTCTTTGCTCCGGAGGCTTTAGAGGCATTTTCCGAAGCAGAAGTGGTCATTCCCATCAATGTGATTGAGGAACTTGATCGCTTTAAAGCAGAATTGAGCGACCGAGGGGGAAGCGCAAGAGTGGTTTCCCAAAGACTCGATGAATTGCGTGAATTGGGAAGCCTGGCCCAAGGGGTTCAACTTGATGAAGGAGGAAGGGTAAGGGTTGAACTGCAGGTGCCTGCACAGGAAGACCTGCCTGGTCAGTTGGACATCAATCGTGCTTCCAACCGTGTATTGGCGGTTGCTTGGGAACTGTTCCAGCGAGATCTTCCGGTGACCTTGGTGACACAAGATACCAATCTAAGGGTTAAAGCGAATGCTCTTGAAGTGCCTGTGATGCGCTACATGAATTCCGCATCCGGTGCCAATGGTTTTTTCGAGGGAATGAAAATTCTGGAAGTTGAAAAGGAACTGATTCATCAACTGTTGCTTCAGGATTTCATTGATCCTTCAGAATTGAATGAGGAATTCCAGGGGTTGGACGATTTTCTTCCCAATGAAGGTCTTCATCTGATGAACGGTTCCTCTAACAGTGAGGATCTTCTTGCCATCTATCATGAAGGAGAAAAGAATTTTCAGATTCTAGAACGTTTGGAAAATGTCTGGGGTTTGAAACCAAGAAACCCGGAACAACGGTTGGCACTGGAATATTTGCTGGATCCTGAAATCCATGTGGTTTCACTCTCCGGAAAATCTGGAACAGGAAAAACCCTTCTTGCACTGGCTGCAGGATTGCAGTTGATGCTGACTCAAAATCTTTACACCAGGATGCTGGTGTCCAGACCGATTTTCCCCATGGGAAGGGATCTTGGCTATCTTCCTGGTGATGCACAAGAAAAGTTGGCGCCCTGGATGCAGCCGATTTTTGACAATCTGGAACTCCTCATCGGTAACCCTAAAACGGGAAGAAGACATTCAACCAGTGGCTATCAGGAACTGATCGAACGAGGGCTTCTGGTGGTGGAACCGCTGACATACATTCGAGGCAGGAGCATTCCCAACCAGTATCTTCTCGTCGACGAGTCTCAAAATCTGACTCCTCATGAAATGAAAACGATTATCACACGTGCAGGTGAGGGGACGAAGATCGTATTGACAGGAGACCCTCATCAGATAGACAATCCTTATGTGAATGAAAATTCAAATGGATTGAGCAATCTTGTGAACCGATTCAAGAATCATCCTCTTGCAGCGCATATCAATCTGGTACAGGGAGAACGTTCCCGTTTGGCAGAACTGGCAGCAAACGCACTATAGTTTTAGAGATCCCCTAAGACACGCTGATCTGACCATCTGACTTCCTTTAAAAAAACGAAAATGGTTTGGAATTATGAGCCTCCGCAGGCTTCTTCACAAAAAGACAGGGAGGTTGAGAATATTGGCAATCATCTTGTTGGAAAACGAATTGCTCTTATGATCACTGGCAGTATCTCCGCTTACCGATGCCCAGACCTTGTCAGGGATTTGAGGCGTGAAGGCGCAGAAGTTCAGGTTTATGCCACCCGAGAAGGATTGCGTTATGTATCAAAGGAGGCTCTGGAATGGTGTTCCCTTAATCCAGTCATTGATCACTTCAGTCCTGAAGCAGAACACCTCTCGGATCAGAACCCTTTGGATGCGTTTCTCGTGGCACCAGCATCCTACAGTGTGATTAATAAAGCGGCGATGGGGATGGCGGATTCGGTCGTGACCTCAACGCTTGCTTCAGCATTTGGGAGATGTGAAAGGGAGGGAATCCCGGTTCTTTTTGCTCCAGCAATGCATGGGAACATGCACAACACCATTCTTACTGAAAGCCTGAAACGCCTGAGTGATATAGGGGCAGTGGTCATCCCTCCCAGGCAAACTCATGGGAAAAATAATCTGGCTTCTTCAGAAACCATTGTTGCAGAAACGATACGATCACTTAGTCAGTCTCCAATCAAAGGATGCCGGATGATAGTAACCGGTGGGCCTACGCCGGTTCCTCTTGATCGAATCCGTGTCATTACGACAAAATTCAGTGGAGGTCTCTCCATTGAAATTTCTAAGGAGGCATGGTTTAGAGGCGCTGATGTCAGGCTGTTGCTTGGACGTGGCAGCCTTCAACCTCCCACCTTCTTGGAAACCCATGAAATCGATGATTTCAATCAGTATCAGCAACTCCTTTTGAATCAGATAGAGAAACAACAAACAGACTGGGGAATTTTCACCGCTGCAGTTGCAGACTATGAACCAGAAAGTGTTTTTGACGGTAAATGGCAGAGCCTGGATCAGGAGAAGAGGCTGAAACTGGTTCCTACTCCGAAAGTCATTGAGGAGGTTAAAAAACGATTCCCACGTATAAATCAGGTTCCTTTCAAGTATGAGGAAGGAGTATCTCATCAAGAGTTGATGAAAATCGCACAAGGAAGATTAGAATCCGGTTCCCATCGGATTCTTGTAGCAAACCGAGGAGATGAATTTCTAGAAAACGGAGAACAGGTCGCATGGATTCTCTCACCTGACATCGAACCCCAGAGGGTGATTGGGAAAAAACAGATAGCATCCGCACTGCTTGACCGGATCGAAACCTTTACATGAGGCCAAGTAAAGGCAGCCTGTTTATTGGCCTGCTCTGGTCGTTTCTTTATCTTCCCAATACAGTTGCTCAGCAAAATACGTCGCCTGCTCCCAAGCCCCCTGCCACCCTGAAGCAACTGAAACAATCCATCAGTGACCTGGACCGGTTGGAGTGGATGACCTTAAGCTTCAATAAAAAGCTTCTTGCCGATCAATCCATACAACGTATACGAAAAGCTGTGGAGGGAAGGACAACTCTGATCCTCCATCCTCTTCAGCGATTTATCAACTTTGATACGAAATCCTTAAACGCACATCCCTTTTTTCATCTGGAAATGTGTGTCCCCGCTCCCAAAATGGATTGGGAAACCCGTTTTCGCTGGAGAGATTATTTCAATTCGGGTGGGACCCTATTCCTGGATGCCTGTCCGGTTTCCAAAATATCTGGGGATGAAAAGAATCTATATCGATCATGGAAAGATTGGGGCAGGATGATTTTTCCTGGAACCGGTTGGAGTCCTTTGAATCGGAAACATGCTCTCAGTTTCAGCTTTTACCTGCTTGAAAAACGCATGCTTCTAGGGCGAGAGGGTTCTCCGTTTTCCATTCTTGAACATGACGGGAGAGTGATCCTGCTCCATAACCAGTCCCGAAGATGGTCTTGGCATACCCTGAAATCAAAGCCTGTGACGGCTAAACTCAATCCTCCCAATGTCGAAATCCATCTCAGGCTCTTCATCAATCTCTTGATGCTCCTCTTCACCGGAGACTATAAGCAGGATCAACTTCACCTGCCTACCATATTGTTGAGGAGAAGATAACAAAAGATATTAACCTTGTTTTTCAAAATAATAATGATATAAAACATATGTTAGGTTTTTTAACATATGTCATATTGACAGGAAGAACTCATAAAAGGAGAAAAATATGAGATTTGTGAAATCGTTGTTTAGTTTCAGTTCTGCATTAATTATTTTTTGTGGTGGCATTGCCCAAGCTGTCACTGAGGTCCAGTGGTGGCACGCTATGGGAGGTGTGAATGGGGAAAGAGTTGATAAAATTTCCTCTGATTTCAACGCGAGCCAGTCGCAATACAAAGTCGTTCCGGTATATAAGGGGAACTATACAGAAACAATGACTGCTGCAATTGCTGCTTATCGTGCTAAGTCACAACCACATATTGTTCAAGTGTTTGAAGTCGGCACTGCAACAATGATGGCAGCTAAAGGTGCAGTTTATCCTGTTGAGCAGGTAATGAAGGATTCTGGTGAAAAATTTGATAAGAGTGATTTTTTACCAGCTGTGATCAGTTATTATCAAACTCCTGAGGGTGAGCTACTCTCAATGCCGTTCAATAGTTCAACACCAGTTCTGTGGTACAATGCTGATGCATTAAAAAAAGCGGGTGTTGGAGTTCCCATTACATGGGCAGAGATGAAATCAGCTTCTGAAAAGTTGTTGGCATCAGGTATGGATTGTGGATTTAGCTTTGGATGGCAATCCTGGGTTATGGTAGAAAACTATTCTGCTTGGCATGATCTTGAGATAGGCACTCAAGAAAATGGTTTTGCTGGTCTCGATACTAAATTCAGTATCAATAACAAAAATGTAAAGAGGATCTTAGGTCAGATATCCGATTGGTCTAAAAAAGGAATTTTTAAATACGGTGGTCGCCGAGGAGATAGCCTATCGATGTTTACTAATGGTGAGTGCGCCATGTGGATGAATTCTTCTGCTTACTACGGAAGCATTAAAAAGCAGGCAAAATTCAATTATGCTCAATCCATGCTCCCCCTGGATACGGAAGCATCTTCTTCCAGACAAAACTCCATTATCGGTGGAGCAACCCTTTGGGTATTGAAAGGCCATAAAAGTGATGACTACAAAGGAGTTGCAAAGTTCATGAACTATCTTTCATCTCCTGCAGTTCAAGCATGGTGGCACCAAGAAACAGGTTATGTGCCTATTACAAAAAGTGCTTATGAACTCTCCAAATCACAAGGTTTCTACCAATCCAACCCTGGTACTGACACTGCTATTAAACAATTGAACTTGAATCAACCGACTCCAAATTCGAGAGGTTTACGATTTGGAAATTTTGTTCAGGTACGTGACATTATCAACGAAGAAATGGAAGCGATCTGGAATGGATCCAAGTCTTCTTCCAATGCTATGGATGCCGCTGCAAAACGTGGTGATGCATTGTTGAGGAAATTTGAAAGAGCTAATAAATAAAATCTAAACTAACTATTGAGCTATGTCAGATTAGGCATCTGGCATAGCTTTTTTTTATGATCTTACACTGATGCTAAAGAGCATCCACTTCAATTCTCAAGCACTTGCTTATTTGCTTGTTGCTCCCCAAGTTATAATCACATTAGTCTTTTTTATATGGCCAGCTGGCCAAGCCCTATATCAATCTTTTTTAATTGAAGATGCTTTTGGGCTCGGATCCGAATTTGTTTGGTTCGAGAACTTTATTTACTTGTTTGAAGATGATTATTATGGAGAATCTTTTGGGAGAACAGCTTTATTCTCTTTTTTAGTTGCTGTTATTTCTATGAGCTTTGCTCTTTTTTTAGCAGGTTTTGCTGAACGAGTAGTCCGAGGAGGACTTTTTTATAAAACTTTACTTATATGGCCTTATGCTGTTGCTCCTGTACTTGCAGGGGCTTTGTGGGTGATTATGTTTGATCCAAGTTTAGGAATTATCACCTATTTTTTGAAATATTTTGGTATCGATTGGAATTATAAACTGAATGGCAATCAAGCTATGACCTTGGTTGTAATGGCAGCAGCATGGAAACAAGTAGCGTATAATTTTCTGTTTTTTTTAGCAGGCATTCATGCAATACCAAAATCCATGATTGAGGCAGCAGCTATAGATGGATCTGGACCCGTGAGGCGATTTTGGACCATAATCTTTCCTTTAATTTCTCCAGTCACCTTTTTTTTGCTTGTAATAAACACGGTATATGCATTTTTTGATACATTTGGGATCATTCACGTTATGACTCAAGGAGGTCCGGCAAAAGCTACAGAAATTTTAGTTTATAAAGTTTATAATGATGGTTTCATCGGATTAGATCTAGGAGGATCTGCAGCTCAATCTGTTATTCTCATGTTTATTGTTATTTCATTAACTGTCATCCAATTTCGATATATTGAAAAAAAGGTGGAATACAAGTGATAGAAAATCGTCCTATTCTTGATTTTATTACACATATAGTTTTAATCGTTGGAATTGTGATCATTGCTTTTCCAATATGGGTGATGTTTGTTGGTGCCACTCATGAGGGTGTTAGGATGGTCCAGGTACCTTTGCCACTATTGCCAGGGGATCAATTTTTTATTAATCTAAAAACGACATTGCTTGGATCTGGTTTAGAAGGTACAAAAACGGCGCCTGTCTGGTTGATGTTATTAAATAGTTTGGCTATGGCCCTGAGCATTGCCATAGGTAAGATTATAATATCTCTGTTATCTGCATTTGCCATCGTTTACTTTCGGTTCCCATTTCGAATGGCATGTTTTTGGATGATTTTTATCACCTTGATGCTTCCAGTAGAAGTGAGAATTCTTCCAACATTTGAAGTTGTGGCTAATCTTGGATTGCTGAATTCTTATGCAGGTCTCAGTATTCCACTGATTGCATCAGCAACAGCAACATTCATGTTCAGACAAGTGTTCATGACAATTCCCGATGAGTTATTGGAATCAGCACGGCTTGACGGGGCTGGTCCTATGAAATTTTTCAAGGATTTTCTTGTACCTCTTTCAAGAACCAATATTGCTGCTCTATTTGTCATTCTATTTATCTATGGATGGAATCAGTATTTATGGCCGCTTCTCATTACAACGGATAGAAGCATGTATACCATTGTAATGAGTATCAAACGAATGATCCAAGCAGCAGAACAAACTCCTGATTGGCATATCATTATGATGACATCATTATTGGCCATGCTGCCTCCAATTTTGGTTGTGATGACGATGCAAAAACTTTTTATTAAAGGATTGATTGAATCAGAGAAATAAATGGCTGAAGTAAAATTAGATCAAGTTGAAAAAGTGTATCCGGGAGGGTTCTGCGCAATCAAAGAAATGTATCTCGAAATTCATGATGGAGAATTGATGGTTTTGGTTGGCCCTTCAGGATGTGGTAAATCAACAATGCTCCGGATGATTGCAGGATTGGAACAAATAAGTTCGGGAGAAATTTATATCGAAAATGAATTAGTCAATAATAAAGAACCGGCAGATAGAGACATTGCAATGGTTTTTCAGAATTATGCCCTTTATCCGCATATGTCTGTCTATGATAATATGGCCTATGGTTTAAAAAACCGTAAAATTTCAAAAAACAAGATTGATGAACTTGTAAATGAGGTGGCAAAGACTTTGGAATTGGACAAATTACTTGGCCGCAAACCAAAAGCTCTATCAGGAGGTCAACGTCAAAGAGTTGCTATGGGACGTGCTATTGTGAGAGAACCGAAAGTTTTTCTTTTTGATGAACCTCTCTCTAATCTGGATGCAAAACTTCGTGTGCAAATGCGCCTAGAAATTAAAAAACTTCAAAAAAAACTCGGAGTCACTTCCATCTACGTTACTCACGATCAAGTTGAAGCGATGACTCTGGGTCATAGGTTGGTTCTATTAAATGAAGGTCAAATTGAACAAATTGGAACACCAGTTGAAGTTTATGAAAACCCTCAATCATTATTTGTTGCCTCGTTTATTGGATCTCCTCCAATGAATTTAATGGAAGGAGTAATAAATGATAAAAAAGAATTAGTAATAGGAAATCAATTTTGTTTGAAATCAAATGTCTTAGAAAAGACAGAAACTGATAGTAAAATTACTGTCGGAATCCGCCCGGAACACCTGTATGACTTTATGGGAGGGGATAATACACTGAGAATTCTAGTCGAAAATTATGAGCGGCAGGGTGCAGATTCTTTTGTTTATGGTAAAATTGAGGGTTGTGAAGATTTGATTACAGTGCGTTATCCAGCTGATTTTTATTGTAGTATAGGAGAATCACTAAAAATTAGTTTTCAATCTAATAACCTGCATTATTTTGATACAGACAAAGGTGTAAGAATAGATTGATAGATCATATTATTTTAAAAATAAATATTGAAATATCTTTTTATAAACTCTAGTGAAACAAAAAAAATACATCAGTATTTCATACCTCTTTTGCTTCACTATCATTCAATTCATTGCACCATACAATCTCTCTGCGTCACAAAAAAAACTAGTGATTGCCCATCGTGGGGCTTCAGGATATCTGCCAGAGCATACCTTGGGTGCTGCGGTCATGGCTTATGCATCAGGGGCTGATTTTGTTGAACTGGATGTAGTCATGACCAAAGATGGTCATCTCATCGTGCTTCATGATTTGACCCTCAATGCAACGACCGATGTGGAGCAGGTTTTCCCTGACCGTGCAGGTCAGGCCGGCAAGTATCAGGCTCTCTACTTCACACTCGCGGAGATCAAACGGCTCAGAGTGCATGAGCGCTCCGCTAAACGAGGGCCGGGTCAAGCCTTTCCTGATCGTTTTCCGATTGGTACCCAACTTTTTAAAGTCCCCACCCTCGAGGAAATGATTCTGCTTCTCAAGGGGCTCGCAAAAAGCCATGGTCGGATGATGGGTCTCTATATAGAAATCAAAGGATCAGACTTCCACCGCAAACATAATCTTGACCCTGCCAAGGCTTTGTTGGAACGCTTAGATCATCATGGCTATAAAGATGCTTCAGACCCCATCATTATTCAGTCATTTGATTCGGAAATTCTGAAGACTTTACGTTATGAACACAAAACCCGGCTGAAGCTCGTTCAGTTGATTGGTGAAAACCGCTGGAAATTATCTACTACCGACTTCACTTATATCAAAACCGACAAAGGGATGAACGAGGTATCTCAGTATGCAGATGGAATTGGACCATGGATGAATCAAGTGGTAACTGGAGTTGGTTTTTCTGGAAAAGCAAATCTTACGGAGCTGGTTGAAAATGCACGCAGTTATGGTTTGTTGATCCATCCTTATACATTCAGAGCTGATCGCTTGCCTCCATATGCCTCTTCTTTCCAAGAATTACTGGATGTGTTTTTTAATGAAGTTAAAGTCGATGGAATCTTCACCGATTTTCCTGATCAGGTTGTTGATTATCTTGAAAAGAATTCCATAAATTGATTTCCAAATGAATTGTCGATCAATTAAACGCCCCGTCTTCTCGGTTACTTTTGTTTTCCATTTAAACAAAATTATGATCGAACCCTGAAGACCCTTAAAAGTGCGGGCAACAGGATTAGATCAGCGAGCAAAGCGGAAAAGACTGCAACGAGGGCCAGCAGGCTGAAACGCGAGACTCCGACATTGCTGACCGGAATGAAACAAACAAAGAGCGACATCAGGATCAGGGTGGTGACGGTGATGGCCTGACCGACCTCCCGCAGGGTGCTGTTAATCGCACCGGATATACTTTCACCGCGTTTGAGGCTCAAACGGTAGTGAGTTAAAAAGTGGATCGTGTCATCGACGGCAATACCTATGATGATGGGTGCCGTCATCAAAGTGGTCGTGTCGAGTTTGTATCCGATCCAGCCCATCAGACCGAAAACGGTGAGCATTGGGAAAGAGTTGGGAAGGATTGCTATGATTCCCAGTTTCAGTGATCCGAACACGAAAATTAAAATCAGGGAAATGATCAGGAAAGCCAGTCCGAAACTACGGATTTGGGACCAACTGATGGCATCGAAAACCCTGGCCCAGGCACCAACGCCTCCAGTCACAGTGGCCTTGAAATCAGGATACTTCTTTATCAGAGGCTGAATCACCTTCTGGATTTCAGGCTGGACGGAATTCAGCAATTCCACCGATTTTTTGGATCCAAGGGTTTTAAGTGAAACGCTCATGCGGGCTCGAGTGTAATCCAGTGACACCATACGTCCCAAATTTTCATAATCCCCTCCTTCGATGAGCACAAGCAGTTGTGCAACCAACTCCGGCTGATTGGGAATCGAATAGGCCTCAATCCGATTTTCATTCAATTTTTGATGGGTTTGTTTGATTTGATTGTTGAGGGTCCAGTTGTGGGTCACCAGATTTGGGTAGCGATCTTCCAGAATTATTTTGATCGACTCAAGCGCAAGGAGCACTTCAGGATCCTTGAAAACACCTTCTGTTTCAGATTCAAACAGGATTTCCATGTTTCCTGCTCCGAGAAACTGTTCGTCCATCAGGTTGATGGTTTGTCTTACCTGAGATTCAGCGGGGAAATACTCTGAAAAGACGGTGTCGATTTCCACCCTGAATATTCCGAGCAACAGCAGGATCGAAGCTATCGAAAAGAAAAGGATGATACTTTTAGGGTGATTTTCATTGAACCATTCCAGTTGGCGAATCAAATACTGGACTACCTTCAGTGTTCGGTTTAAATAGGATCTATCTTTGCTTTTTAAGGGTTTGGGAGGAAACCAGTCTATAAGTACCGGAAGTAGAAAAAGAGTGAGAATGAAAGCGAAGAGCACTCCAATTCCTGCAAGCAAGCCCATCGTCTGGATCACTTTGAGGTTGATGAAAAAAAGTGAAAACACGCCAATTGCAGTGGTTATGCTGGTCAGCAAACAGGCCATGGCGGTTTTGCTGAACACACTCCTCATCACTTGAGCGTGATTCTGACCTTGCTGATGGAAAAAGAGGTAGCCCGACAACACATGAACGACATCTGCAATGGCAGCAACACTAATGAGACCGAAAGCGATATAGAGTGAGAGATCAATGGGCCATCCCGTCCAGCCTGCCAGTCCAAGGACTCCAGTCATACTGGTAATAAGAATGAGCATTGGCCAAAGTACAGCGCGCAGTGAACCCAACAGCATCCAGGTCAAGAACAGGCTGAAGAGCAGGGCAATCGCCAAGGACCTTTGATAATCCACGGCCCATACATCATTTTGATAAAAGGCACCCCATCCAGGATGAAGGAATACAAGATCCTTTCGAATGGATTCCTCCTGCAGAAGTTTCCAGACGGCTTTTTCGAATTCTGCATAATCTTCAAGCCCGTGTTCGAAAAAAAGTAGCTCCTCTTTTTTCTCAGATGAATCATCAAATCCTTCTTCCAATTTGGCGAGGGAGTCATCAGTGATTTCTTCAACAGGTAATTCTCCCAGATTCGTTCGCACGATGAGTAATCCGTATTCGCCATTTTCTGAGATGAGAACATGCAGATAATCGGGTTCATTGAACGCTGTTTTTTCTAAAGCCCTACTATGTGATTCATCTTCTGGAAGAGTTTCTCCAATAAATTCCCTGAATCGAATGCTGTCTTCTTTCACATCAATGAAGGTCGTGTTGATCAAGGATTCCGTTTCTTTGATCAGACTCAGGGGATTGTCTGAAGTTTCAGAAACCCCGTTGGATGCTTCTTCCAAAATCCGATGTGTGGTCTGGAGAGCTTTCAGACTTCTTTTGGAAAAGAGATCACCATCCACTGGGCGGTAGATCATAGCGAGCACACTGGTCCCACCAAAGAGTTCCTTGATTCGGTCCAGGGATTTTTGAACAGGGTCCTCTTTCCCAAACATTTCTTCATTGGCCCAGGTGAAGGCAAAGCGTGGAATTCCAGACGCTAAAAACAGCATCAGCAGAATGTAGATACCAAGAACCCACCAGCGCCAAGGGTGAAGACGTTCCGGAAGAATCTCAAAACTACGGTTCAGCCTGTCAATGAAATCCGACATAGAGAAAATTGTAATGTTGAATCAAAAATAGGAATTAGAAATCTGGTACGATGGGAGAATCTTTCGGATCTTCCATAAAATGGTTCTTTATTCTTTCCATCACAGTGAAACAAATGATTGGTTCTGGTTGGAGTCAATCACCCAGTGCATCACATATTGCGGAAGTCACCTCAGTCGTCCTGGACTTTCCTCCTAAATCCAGAGGCAGGTTTTTGCCCAATTGGCAAACGTCCTCGATGGTCTTCATCAGTTTGGAAGCAGCTTGGGGTTCCTGAAGATGATCCAGCATCATCACACAACTCCAGAAAGCTCCAAGAGGGTTGGCAAGGCCCTTCCCGACCAGATCGAAGGCGGATCCATGGATCGGTTCGAACATCGAGGGGAACGTTCCTTCAGGATTGATGTTAGCAGTAGGTCCCATGCCAAGGCTGCCCGAAAGTGCAGCAGCAAGGTCACTGAGGATGTCAGCGTGGAGGTTCGTAGCAACAATCGTATCGAGGGTTTGAGGTTGTAGCACCATGCGAGTTGTGATCGCATCTACCAACATCCGATCTGTTGAAATCTTAGGGAATTCACTTTTGAGTTCTTCAAAGACCTCATCCCAGAGCACCATGCCATGCCTCTGAGCATTGGATTTGGTGACGAGGGTCAATTGTTTCCTGGGACGTGATGCGGCAAGCTTGAAAGCAAAACGCATGACCCGTTCGATCCCTGACCTGGTGAATACCGAAACATCCAAACCCACTTCCTGTGGTAGTTGGGGATGGACCCTTCCTCCAGCACCGGAATATTCACCTTCAGTGTTTTCCCGGACGATGACCCAGTCCAGGTCACCTGCACTAAGGTTTTTTAAAGGACTTTGGATTCCTGGAAGCAGTCGAGACGGCCGGACATTCGCGTATTGGTCAAAATGTTGACAGATTTTCAGTCGCAGCCCCCAAAGGGTGATGTGATCTGGGACTTCCAAGGAACCTGCAGAACCAAAGAGGATGGAATCGAATGTCTTCAATTGTTCAAGCCCATCCTCAGGCATCATCCTGCCGTTTTTTACAAAATATTCTGAACCCCATTCAAATTCAGTAAAATCGAGTTTAAGTTCAGGCAGGACGTTCTGAAGTACTTTAAGGACTGTGCAGGCTTCCCGGGTCACTTCCGGACCAATCCCGTCTCCGCCAATGACTGCAATTTTATGAAGCGACATCTGAGTTTTCTAAAAAAATGTATTTTGATTTTGGCTGGGTGATTTCAGATCAGCTCAATTCTTTGATAAACCCTCGGTTTCAGAGACAATCCATTGAAGAAATTCAGGATTACCTTGCTGAATTGGAAGTTCGATGATGCAAGGGCAATCATAACTGTGAATCGATAGGACAGCTTCGGTTAATTCGTTCACCAATTCATGCCGTGTTTTGGCAATCAATACGGTTTCCTGATCCTCCTGTATTGCTCCGTTCCAACGATAAAGGGAGTGCATCCCTTCCAGGATGTTGACACAGGCAGCCAGGTTCTTTTCCAGCAGCATTTCTCCTATCTTTCTTGCTTCGTCCAGGGAACCACAGGTCATGTAAACCCATGAAAGCTTTTTATCCATGATGTAAAGAGCTTAAGGTTTTTTGTTTTATCCCTCTCTCCAACACTTCGAGTGGGTGTCAGAACATCCATTTGATGAAAATTGATTTGATTGAGACTAACACAATGATGGCACTACCGCATGCGATAGATGGAAAGCATGCATTCCAAAAGACAGTCTAATTTTAAGCCGAGGACACGTTTTCGGTTTGCAAAAGTTTGATGGATTGTCGGGCCAGGGCTTCTGCCCAGAGACGGTAAGCCAGTGGGGAAGGATGGACCCCGTCTTCCAGGAAGAAAGCCCTGCTTTTCGGGAAATCTTCTATCAAAAGATATGCTTCTAGATCTGAATTCAAGATCCGGTTCATACTATCTTGAAGAAGATTCGCCCATAAACCGTATACCAGTTTCAAGGGGTGAGGAATCGCAGGGAAATGTCCCACCGGAGGAACCGTGGAAAAAATAATCAAGGGATGCTGACTTTTTTCTTGAATCAGTGAAACACAGTGTTTGATGCTCAATTCCCATTTCCAGGACGGAGTGAGTTTAAAGATATCGTTCCCACCAATGGCAATCAGGATCACATCGGCTTCCAGGAATGACTGTCTTTTGATCAGTTCATTCATTTCATCTATTTTTATGCCGCTTTCCGCCAGGATTTTCCAATGAAGAGTTCGGTTCATTAACTGACTCATCCTTGACGCTGTCAGTCCTGTAAGTGTTTCCGTATGTTTGGAAATCCCCACTCCTGCCATAGTCGATTCTCCAAGTCCCAAAATTTTCAATTCCTGGTTCTTCCCATTGAAAACTCCCTCTGGGTGGTCGATTGGTGGATGTAACCGCAATACTTTTTTTTTAAGCCAAATTCCCTGTGTCAACAGCAATGGGGAAAAAAAGAAAAAAAGCAGATATAAGATAAGGGTTTTTAAATAGTGAATGGTTTGAATCACAGAACATTCTCAACCAATAAGATTAGGGATGAAACATTTTGACAAGGCTTATCTGAAAACTCCAATCATTGAAGTTCTTGTTTTTACACCGCATCTGCATTAGCTTCTGTTTTTCAAAATGATGATTTACAAACTTTTTGAAATTCAAAACAAAGGACACTTGACTGAATGGGAAGATGTTTGGATACCTACAGCACTAGGGTTCGTAACAGAGGAACTCGTTACAACCAAACATTTAGCGTTGCATACTATTTCGATCGATTTTCCCAGGCAATACAGTGTTTGCTGTTGGAAATGGGTTGGAAAGCCAATGAAGAATTAACCCGGTCAACTCCATAGCTTGAAAAACTTAGCAGTCGTAAAGAATGAGATCTGGTGAATGAACCTTTGAGTGTTTTTCATGGCCGACTTGGAATAGCAATGGATTCCTAATAATAGCGAGCATAGAGGTTTATGGACCAAGAACAACGCCCCCATAAAAGCGGGGATTTCAGTGTGGAGGAAGTAACTTTGGCGAACCGTAATCCCGGGATCGCCCTTGAAATGCTGGCTCGGGACATCACACCAGACGGAATGCATTATCAACTGAATCACTTTGACATTCCTTTGATAGAAGGCGAAACCTGGAAATTGGAGATTACTGGACTGGTGGAGAAACCTTTATCGCTGAACCTGAAGGAGCTGAAACAATTTCACAGGCATGAGCTCAACGTCACCATGGAGTGTGCAGGAAATGGCCGGGCACACTTTCCAAAACGAAAGCAGAGCATGCCTTGGTTTTCAGAAGCCGTTGGGACTGCAAAATGGTCAGGTGTCAGATTGAAGGATCTGCTCACAAAAACAGAATTAAAACCCTCGGTTTCTGAAGTGGTATTTACTGGTGCCGACCGGGGTTTGGATCATGGAATCGATCATCACTACGCCCGGAGCCTTAAATTGGAACAAGCACTCCATCCTGATATGTTGCTGGCTTATGAAATGAACGGACAACCGCTGCCTTTTCAGCATGGTTTTCCATTGAGGTTGATCGTTCCAGGATGGTTTGGGGTGGCAAGTGTCAAATGGTTGAAGAATTTGGAACTCATCGATCATGCATTTGAGGGATATCAACAGGCTGTCAACTATCATTATCGAAAAAATCCTCAAGATCCAGGTATTCCGGTTGACTCCATCAAGATCAAATCTTTGATGATTCCTCCTGGAATTCCAGACTGGTATACCCGTAATCGTTTTGTCCCTCAAGGCCTCATTCCATTGACAGGGAGGGCGTGGTCCGGAAATGGGAAAATAGAAAAAGTGGAGGTTGGCATTGACGGGGTTTGGAAACCGGCTCAACTTGGGAAAGATCTTGGAACATATGCTTGGAGACAATGGTTTTTTGAATGGGATGCTGTAGCTGGAGAACATACCCTAAGTTGTCGTGCTTATGATGAAGCAGGAAACACTCAGCCTGAAGAACCTGTTTGGGATGAATCAGGTTTTGGAAACAACAAAGTCCAATGCACTCAAGTCCAGGTGAATGATAAATTTGGTTGAAAAAAGGGAAACTGGATGATTTTATATAACCTTAGCCCAGGAGGTAGATGAATATGACGAACATGAAATTAAGCTCTTCTGAAATACGTCAATATCATGAGGATGGTTATCTCATTCCAAAACTAAGTTTGTCAGAACTGAAGTTAAGCGAACTCAAACAGGCTGTCGAGAGGGTGTTGGTAGCGAATCGTGGCATCCGTCCGGAGCATTTGATCAGTGTTCACATTGATCGACTCAATGATGAAGGAGTCAGGGGAGATCAGACTTTTTTCGAGTTGGCGAGCAATCCGTTGATCCTTGATTGCGTTGAGCAGGTGATGGGTCCCGATATTATCCTTTGGGGCTGCCAACTCTTTTGCAAACCCGGTTCGGATGGAATGGAAGTGCCCATGCATCAGGACGGGAATTATTGGCCGATCAGACCACTCGCTACCTGTACTGCTTGGATTGCCATCGATGAGAGCAGCCTGGAGAATGGATGCATGACGGTCCTTCCGGGATCACACAGGGATGGTATTTCATACAAACATCGAAAGGATGAACGTGAAAACCTGGTTCTCAATCAGAAAGTCGAAGATGAACGTGTTCGTTTTGAACAATGTATTCCTTTGGAACTTGATCCCGGATGTTTTTCTCTTCATGACGTCCACCTCGTCCATGGATCTGCCACCAATTCCTCAGACAGGAGAAGAGCAGGAGTGGCCATTCGTTATATGCATGCCGACAGCCTGTTTGACCGGAACCTTAAAAAAACAGGGAAGGGGGCTGGGTACCTGGTGAATTATGCTGAAAGACCCCTTTGGTTAATGAGGGGAAAGGATCGTGCCGGGAATGACCTCGAAATAGGGCATCTTTGATAAAACTGCAATTGGATCAAAATTTCTTAGGCCAGGTATCACTGATTTTGTAACCTTGAGGCCATGGATCAGCGGGATCCAGGGTATGTTGGTGAGTGCCTGTTATCCATGCCCTGCCACGAAGTGAGGGAACAATTGCTGGATGACCATTTACAAGAGAAAGTTCCTTTTCAATTCTGCAATAGAATCTGGATCCGATTACAGATTCACCAATAAAGGTTTCTCCAACATTGAGCTCCCCCTTCGCATGAAGCTGGGCCAACCTGGCGGAACAACCAGTGCCGCAAGGCGAACGGTCCAGCTTCCCGGGTTGGATGGAAACGGTATTCCTCCCTACGAATACATCCCCTTCTTTTTTCAAAGGCATCGTGAACATGCAAAAGGACAGGTGGTCCCATTCTTTTTGTTCCGGATGGCAAAATCCAAGTTGTTCATTAGCTGCTGCAGTGATTCTTGATCCAAGCTTTGCCAGCTCAAGGGCTTCATCAGGGACGATGCTGAATCCCATTTTGCTGGCATCCAGGATGACAAAACTGTCGCCGCCATAGGCGGTGTCAACCAGAAGGGTGCCGTAGCTTTCGACTTCCAGGGATGCATCACGACGGTCGACAAAGGATGGTAGATTTTGTGTTTCAACGGAGAGTACCTTTTGGTCCCTGCAAGCTGCCTTGACCCGGACCAACCCTCCAGGAGCTTCCAGCACTAAAAAAGTTTCAGGTTCGGTCATGGGTTTGATCCCTGTTTCCAGGATCACAGTACTGACACAAATGGAATTCGAGCCCGACATCGGGGGGGTGTCTTCCGGCTCCATGATGATCCACCCCATATCTGCATCAGGGTGAATCGGAGGAACGAGGAGATTTACATGACGGAAAACGCCTCCACGCGGTTCATGGAGCATGAAACTTCTCAATTCCTGATCTTCCGCAATCCAGCGGGATTGTTCCCAGATGCTCTTGCCCGGTGGGGGAGAAACTCCTCCAACGATTACATCCCCGACTTCCCCTTCTGCATGGCAACTGACGCTATGAATGACTCGACTGGTTAGCATGAATGTCTATGTTTTTGTTTGTGAAGACTATTCCACTTCCTGCCATAAGAAACGATTGAAATCGATACGTCCTTTTTCATCGAAATCGATCCCTTCTTCTTCCAAAATGATGCGTTGCCTTGGATCTGGAAAACCATTGCTGCGGGGGCTGACAAGTCCCTGACGGTTGACCACCCTCTGCCAGGGGATGTCATGGTGTGAAGGGAGGGAAGCCATGGCATAGCCAACTTGTCTTGCAGAACAACCAAGAGCGCGTCCAATCTGTCCGTAAGTTAAAACCTTCCCTTTGGGTATGAGTTGAACCAGTTGATAAATTCGTTGATAAATTCCTTCTCCTTCTTTCATCATGAATCGGAGTTAATGATTTAAGTGGAATAGAAGCATTCCTTGAAAACTAGAACACCTGAGCTTAGGATGTCAAGAAAGTGGTCATGAAGAGGATAATGCTTTGTGAATGGAATTTATAGATTTTAAGAATCGAAACGATGACTTCGGTCCTTGACTTTCATTGGATTCGGTATATGTTCTGAAGTAACAAAGACAAGGAGTAAAATGGAATCACATTCTGGAAGATGTCTTTGCGGGGACATAACGTATAGTGTTACTGGGGATCCAGTAAGGCAAGGACATTGTCACTGTCTGGACTGTAAAAAAGCAACTGGTGCCAGCTTTGCCACCATCGCTTTTTTCAAGGAAGAGCAATTTAAACTTAATTCGGGTAACCCTCAGGCGTTTCAACATCAGGCCGCTAGTGGAAATACGATGACCAAAGAGTTTTGTCCAAAATGTGGATCAACCGTGTTTGGAAGCAACAGTGGACGTCCCGGCATCAAATCCGTCTACATTGGAAGTCTGGAAGACGCGAACTTTGTCGAACCTGATTTCAATGTCTGGACCTGCAGACAGTTACCGTTTTCGTTGGTGGATGAGTCCCTGAACAATTTCCCGAAAGGATCTCAGTAAAAAGAAGGTAAAGGTCAATCATGGGCTCCGTTTGAAGAAGAACCCGAAGAAGGATCTAGGATGAAATGGATTTTCCTGACATTAATGATTAGCTTTTCTGGTATCGTCATGGCTATTCCTCCAATGCCTGAATGGATTCAACCGGATCAAGACAAAAAGAAAATTGCTGGACCTGCGACTGTCAGTTCAAGGACATTCATGATCCGTCTGGAAGATCAGAAAACCATCGTTGATGATCAACCCGTAGAATGGGATTATAAACCCAGTTGTGCTTCCTTTTTAAAATGTAAATTTGCCGACGGCAAAGGATATGATTACTGGCCTGAATCCTATGTGAGAAAATCCCATGCAAGGCTCAGTCTGCTGGTCGAAAGGGAAAAACGCATCGGCATACGGGATGATGTGAGAAAATCCTGGCTGTTGAAGAAAAGATGAAACTTGAAGGAACTTCATGAAAAAAAGTTGAAATCCTGAGAGTTTGTTTTCATGGTCGAAAAACGATTGATCTAAAATCCTTTCTAGGAACTAGCTCATCAAATTCTTTGTTTTTTCTAGTACACGGGTCTTTAATTTCCCATCCTCCAATCTGATTTCCACATTATCTCCTTGTTTCACTTCTTCCACGGATCTTAACAGGCTTCCATCTTCTTTTTGGTTGAGACTGAATCCACGATGGAGAACAGCAAGTGGGCTGAGTGATTCGAGCAAGCTGGCATTCGAATGGAATCTTTCACGCCGATGCTGAAACAGATTTTGAATGGAAGCAGGAAGTCTGGTACAGAGTAGGGAAACATTTCTAAGATGTATTCCCAATTGCCGTTGAGGGTTCAGTGATATCAGCCTCTGTCTCATCGAAACAGTGGTGTTTCGTTTTTGACTCATTGTAGTACGAAAGCGTTCTTTGAGAAGACCATGAAGGCTGTCTGCTTTTTGGATATGTTGTTCAATTGCCTGTCTAGGGGAAGCCAAACAACTTCTAAGACTATCGACTCGTTCATGATTGGAATTCGTATATTCTGCAATAATTCTTTTCAAGGAACGGATTTTGATGCCCAGTGCTTCCTGGAGTTCTCCTTTGTCAGGGACTGCCAATTCCATTGCAGCTGAAGGTGTTGGCGCCCTTAAATCCGATACAAAATCTGAGATGGTGAAATCCGTTTCATGACCAACCGCAGAGATTACGGGTATTTCTGATGTATGAATGCTTCTTGCCAATTGTTCATCATTGAAGGCCCATAAATCTTCAAGTGAGCCCCCTCCCCTCCCTAGAATGATGACGTCGATATTGTTTTGTTGTTGAATGTGATTCAAGGCTCTTATGCCCTCGTTCAGTTCCTCTTGAGCATGCTCTCCCTGAACCAATGCTGGAAACAGAATTACTGGTAACCCAGGAAAACGGCGTTTGAGTACGCTCAATAAATCATGGACTGCTGCACCACTTGGCGAGGTGATGAGCCCAATACATCGCGGAAGTACTGGAATCGGTTTTTTATGTGTTTGATCGAAAAGACCCTCGGCCTGAAGTCGTTTTTTAAGTTGTTCAAATGCTAACTGCAACGCTCCTATCCCCTGTGGTTCCATCGCTGAGGCATGGAACTGGTATTCCCCTCGGGGACTGTAGACGCTGAGATGTCCACGGAGCGTGACTTGAAGGCCGTCTTCAGGCTGAAACCGAACTGCGACGGTATTTTGCCGAAACATTAGCCCGCGAATCTGAGACTCTTCGTCTTTTAAGGTGAAATACCAATGGCCAGAAGGAGCACAGTGGAAATTTGATAATTCTCCTTCAACCACAAGGCCTCGAAAACGACTTTCTAAATGTAGTCGGATTTTTCGTGTCAATTGGCTGACGGTAAGAGTGCTTTCCTTTTCTAATTCAGGTGATAGGTGCTTATTTTCATAAAAGACCCCTTCTGTTTTTTCCGGCAACAAATATTTTGAGGTTTCGTCCGGCTCATCGATTTCAAAAGGAATTTTTGGACGGACCATTTTCAAATCTTATATTTTTGGGATGGAAGGGTCTATGAAAAGTTGATACGCAAAGATCTAATCTTTTTTGATCAAGGTGAAGATCAGTGTGGTTGCTTCAATTGTGAAACAAGAGCCTTTCGCATCTCCTTCACAGGTGCATCCTGCCCAGTCCAAAAAGTGAAGGATTCACATCCTTGATACAGGAGCATCGCAAGTCCATTGTGGCAAGGAATTCCAAGTTGTTCTGCCTGTTTCAGCAATGGGGTTTTAGGAGGATTGTAGATGATGTCGGCCACGTGGCCGATTTTGACAGCATGATTGAGGTCGTATGCAGTTTCGTCATCGTGCATGCCTGCACTGGTCGTGTTGATGAGGAGGTCGCATTCAAGCCCCATAAGGTTTTCTTTTTCAATATGTTGAATGTTACATCCTGGGAAAATTGGCTTTAGGTCCTTCACTAAATTTTGTGCTCTGACCGTAGTTCGGTTCCAAACTCGAACCGATGAAGCATTTGCTTCTGCAAGACCGGCTAGTAAAGCCCGTGCAGAACCACCAGCACCCAGCATGACGATGTTGAGTCCATTGGGTTCCATCCCGTTTTCTTTGAGAGCGCGCAAAAACCCGGCAGAGTCGGTGCTGGTACCTCTCAGACTTCCGTTATGGTTAACAATGGTGTTGACGGCACCAATTGTTTTTGCAAGAGGTTCTAATCTGTCTAAATGAGGAATGACGGCAGATTTATGTGGAACCGTGACGTTTAGTCCTGCTATACCCAGCCCGCAAACGCCCATTAGAGCATGCTCCAGACGTTCAGGCGGAACATCAAAAGCACCGTAAACGGCATCCAATTTTAATTTAGAGAATGCCGTATTGTGCATGGCTGGAGAAAAGGAATGCGACACAGGATGCCCAATCAAACCATAGATTTTTGTGGTCGCTTTAACGGGGCATTCCATTGAAATTGGAGGGAAAAAACTGCTAAAGAAGTTACTCTAGTTCATTGAAACGGTCATCGATCAATTTTACAATAGCATCAACGGCTTCTTTTTCATCATCTCCGTGAGCCTCGATGATCAGATCCTCTCCTTGGGCAGCACCGAGCATCAAAACTTCCATGATGGTTTTGGCATTAGCGCTTTGGCTGGATTTAATCAAATGAACGTTCGAACTGAAACCGTTCGCCATCCTGACAAGCTGGGCAGCAGCACGAGCATGAAGCCCCAATCGATTGACGATGCGGGTTTCAAACCTTGTCATGACTTAGATGCCGGCTTTTTTCCGGAGTTCTTCTGCATAATCTGTTTTTTCCCAAGTGAAATCATCAAGTTCACGTCCAAAATGGCCATAAGCGGCGGTTTGTCGATAAATGGGACGTAAGAGGTTCAAACGCTGAATGATTCCACCAGGTTTTAGATCGAAGGTATCCATGATCAACTTTGCGATCCGTTCTTCTTCGATACTTGCTGTTCCAAAGGTGTCGACTGATACAGATACGGGTTCTGCCACTCCTATGGCATAGGCTACCTGAACTTCACATCGACGAGCTAGTCCTGCTGCCACGACATTTTTGGCAACATGTCTCGCAGCATAGGCAGCAGATCGGTCTACCTTGGAAGGATCTTTTCCGGAGAATGCTCCTCCTCCATGGCGTCCCATGCCTCCATAAGTGTCGACGATTATTTTACGACCTGTTAATCCGCAGTCACCCTGCGGACCTCCTATTTCAAAAATACCCGTTGGGTTGATGTGGAATTTTGTTGATTCTTTGAGAAATGCACTGGGAATCACAGGTCGAATGACATGTTCGATGATCCTATTTTTGAGTTCTTGCTGATTCTGCGCCTCTTTATGTTGCGTACTGATCACAACAGCAGTTACTTCAACAGGAGTGCCATCTACATATTTGACCGTAACTTGTGATTTTCCATCAGGCCTGAGTTCGGACATCGTTCCATTGTTACGAACTTGAGATAGTTTTTCGGTCAATCGATGTGCCATATTGATGGGCAAAGGCATCAATTCAGGTGTTTCATCACAGGCATATCCAAACATCAACCCCTGGTCGCCTGCACCCTGCTCCTTACTCTTTTCCATGTCATGATCGACTCCCTGTTTGATGTTGGGAGATTGTTTGTCAAGACTGACCATTACGGCACATGTATCGCAGTCGAAACCCATTTTTGAATCCGTATATCCGATTTCCCGGATCGTGTTTCTGACAATTTTTTGAAAATCCACCTGGGCTTGAGTCGTCACTTCTCCGGCCAAGATTGCCATTCCTGTGGTGACCAAAGTTTCGCAGGCCACCCGGCTCTTAGGATCATCTGCAAGCATCGAGTCAAGGACTGAATCTGAAATCTGATCTGCTATTTTGTCTGGATGTCCTTCCGTAACGCTTTCCGAAGTGAACAGCATTTCTGCCATAACCTAATCCTATTCTGTGGTTGATTCTGCTTTACTGCAGAAATATTAGTGCCGTTCAACTTCTCGGAGTTGTTGTGAGAGGCTGTGACGGGATTAAAGTAGTGTCTTGTTATGGATTAAACGAGACATGCGAAGATGGTCGGTTTTCAGATAAAAGTCTAGCCAATTCCACGTATGCAGATGGATTGATTTCAAGCGTTGATTTCCAAAAAGAAGTCAATCATGGTTGACAGGAATGGCTGATTGCAGTCGTACAATCCAGACCTGGAGTTCTGCTACAGCATGTTCTCTTTGAGCTTGAGTGAGAATCGTTCCGACCTCAAGAATACGTCTCATGTTTCTTTGGATTCGTGCTTTTCTTTGTTTTAGTGCGTCTTGATCGTTTGGAACGGACCAGTTTTCATACCAATAAGAAAGCCAGGTGTAAATTTCATCTTGTTGCGGATTGGACTTCAGGAAGAGGATGAAAGCCTGCTGACGTTTTTTTCTCAGTTGATCTCGCACAAAATATTTAACCTGACCGTTCTCATACCAACCGTCATGTATTTTTTTAAGTTGAGAGTTTTGCTCATCACTGAGTTTACCAAACCATTCTTCCATAGAATCCAAAAGTTCTTTATATTGTTCTTCTATTCTCTCTTCCTTGGAACTTGGTCTTGATTCTTCTCTTTCACGATTCATTTCTAAAAGTTCTTCTTCCAGAAAAATCACCTGTCTTGGTTCCAAAGTAGAAAGAAATTTGGTTGAATCATCCATCAAATGGTTGGTGATTCTGAGGAAAAAATCATTGATTTTTTGATTTCCCTCTTCGATTTCTTCTAATGTCAATCCATCTACGCCACGAGATTGTACCTCCCGGAGAAAGCTGATGTAATGTTGAAGCTCTGTGTTACGATGCCACTTGAAATGGTGTTCCAGTTGAGATTGCACCCAATTTTCCTGCTCACTGGACAGGTCGAAGTAGGAATCCAACTGCCACTTTGCATAAGTAGGAGCATAGTCATAAAACATTCCTACGGAACTGCAACCACTGAGGAAGATAGACAAAATGAAGATAATGTATTTTTTCACGGAGTATATAGGGCTTATGAATGATGCGTAATGTATTTGGTCTTAGAAAAATAATCGTTTTTGGACTGAGTATAAGTTTCTAAAGAGTGTCAGCCTGTGATGCCCAGGTCCAGAAAGCAAATGTATCAGTTTGTAAAGGAATAATACTTAGAAAAACATCGAACTGAAAAAAAACAAAAAAAAAGTAACAGGAACTAAATTTACTAAATTTTGAGGATTGTCAAAAGTGACGAATCTGGTTGAGATGCTTTGCAGCGTCAAGGATCCCGTTGATGCTCATAGGTTCCATATGCATCACTTCACTGATGTAGGGTGCGACAGTGCGGCTCCAGTACTGTTGGGGGGTTGGATTGATCCAGACCATGTAAGGAAAATGTTCATGGAGTTCCTTGAGATTGGTCAAGGAAGGAATGGGAGATTCTTCACGAAATTCGATGGACCCGTAAGGAGAGAGCAATTCATGAGGTCCCATGTAAGCATCTCCCACGAAAAAAACCCTGTATTCTGGAGTGTTTTCTTTGAGGCGCCGCAGTAGAATGGGTTTCCCCCTCGCTTCATCTTCATAAACTTGATCGTAAACGGCATTGTGGAAATAGAACGTTTTCAGATCCTGTGGAAAACGTCGTTTCATTTTAGAAAAGAGTTTCTGTACTTTACGTGCATGAACCCACATGGAATTCCCCCCATTATCCAGAATGAGCATGATCTTCGTACGATCCTGTTGCTCCCTTAAAAAAAAGGGGATGACAATCCCTGCATTCTTGCCGCTTTCCTCAACGGTAAGAGGAACATCGAGTTTACGTTCAGGGTGAATGTCTTTAAGGTGCCTTAAAGCTTGAAGGGCGGCATCCATATTGTCATCGGTAATCGGGGAGTCTAGGTCGACAGGATAGTATTCCGGATCACCAAGAACTTTCCTTGCAGTACCAGCATGAGAAGGACCGCCAACCCGAATGCCGTGCAGTCCTGAACCAGAGTGACCGTAGGGGGAGTGTCCATGACTGCCTATCCAGTGCCCCCCTCCACTGTGTGAGGTCTTCTGTTGCTCCATGACCCTTTTCATGCGCTCTTTGAGTTCTTCAAGTGGAATACCCGAATAATCCACCATCTTGTCACTGACATTGGGAGGTACTCCAGGTGGAGGTTCGATTCCACGATCAGTGAGATCCGGATTGTCCTTTGAAAGATGTTCACGAGCGTCTATTTCCTCCTGAATGTTCTTGCTTAAATCTGATTTCAGAGTTTCATTGAGGAACTGGTCGATCAGTTTTTGATAATCCAGTTCTCCACGGAATTTTCCAGTTTCGAGTTTTTGACTTAGCCAGTGTTCAAATGCGGCTGAGTCTCTGACAGCAGCATCGACAGAACGATGATTGTTGGTGTCGATCCCAAGGAAGTGGTCCCAGAAAGCAAGTGTGAAGGGAGCATGATCACGGCGTGATTTACAGACCAGGTATTGTGCCGTGTCAAAAAGGGAACCTAAGTTGTTGACCAGACCGAGTTCCATAACCCGGTAAAGATCCAAGACAACACGAACGTCCGCATGCAGTCCATAGCGTTTTAAAACATGAGGAAATCCTGTCAGCATCACGTTCCAATATTAATAAACTGAGGCCTGCTTCAGTAGCCCGTAACGCCTTAGGATGTTATTCAATCGCTCTTGAAGTAGCCTATAATGACCATCAGCGCGAACCAGAGCATGACAGGCCTTTTGAGAGGCTTCCAGTAACTGGCGCATTCTGCCTAAATCGATTTCGAGCAGGATCCGATGGGTTTGTGCGAATAGCGTCATCTGTACAAATTCAGAAAGCACGGGAATGTCCTGGGGCTGAGGATTTCGTACGGAGGCTCTTTTTAATGCTTTTCGGTAGGTGTCCAGTATCTGGCTGAAACTTGGCCGGAGTCCTGTTCGGCTGGAAACATCTCCGCTTCTCATCTTGAGGATAGAAAGTTTGAGTGCTTCCATACGGATACGCCCTTCCATCATGAATGCCTGAGGCATTTTATCTTCAATTTCCTGCATTCTTTGCGTGATCCTCAAACTAATGGCATGGAGTGGATAGATCTCTTTCATGACATCCAATACCGCTACGACTTTTCTTGAAAGCATGGCTTTTTTATCAGGAATCACCCGTCCGGAAAGCATGTTTCCTAAAAATTTTCGCTGTTCTGCAACTTCAGGAATATGCTCATTTAATTCACATAAGTCGACAGGGATGGTGATTCGTGAGCGCATCAGTTTGATGAGATCCTTACTATGGTCAAGTAGGTAATGTGCATATTTAATTTCACTGATCAGTTGGCTGTCTTCACTTTCTTCACCTTCCTGAACACTTTTCAGAAGATCATGCATGGAGATTCGGTTGACATTCAATCCGCCAAGTTGCTTGGAACGAACGGTAAGCATCTTTTTTTTGCTGAATTGAATTACTTTTTTCAGATAAAGCCTAAAGACCTGTCCACAAAGCTGAAGATGGTAAGGAGTGATGTGCCCAATATAGATGGGCAAACAAGACTGAAGCAGTAGGTTGCGATAGTCCTTCATGTTCAGTGCAGGCTTAGAATTCAGTATCAGTCTGACCAGTTCAACCCTTTTGGGCAGGGAGGCAGGGTTGGAACGCAGATCACTGCTAAGTTGATTCGATTCACGAGTTCCTAGTTTTTTGGACAGGGAACTTCCATCTACATGTTCCTGAAAGAGTGGATCCTCATCCTCCTCCTGAAATATCAAATCCTTCAAACGGTCAACCACGGACAATTCATGTTGTTTGCGGATTTCTTCGGTGATCATGATCAGTTCCTGCTGAATCTGACCAAATTGCAGATGATCTAAAGAAGGTTTGATTTTTTTTCTGGAAGACTTGGCAGTGTCTTGGGATTGTGGGTTGGATTCAGTCATTGCACAAATTTTTCCATATTTAGCAATGATTCAAAAGAGAGGCGTAGTGGAAAATACAAATGGTATCGTGAATACAGTTGTCACGGAATTATTGATAATTCTGAATACGTAAATTGACTTTGTACGAAGAATATTCATTCAAGGGATCTGGTAATTTCTTTAATTCAATCTCTTCCACGCCTAACATGGCGGTTTCATCAAAGTCCTTGGATCCACTGCTTTGAACTACCATCTGATTTACCAGATTTCCATCTTCATCGATTTCAAGTTGAATGACCACATGCATACCGATTCGGAAGACTTGAAGTGAGTATGTGATATCCAACAATTGTGATGCAAGAAAGGCATTGTATTCATCACGTGCAATTTCATAGGGATTTCGAGGTTCAGGCAGTGCCACTTCCACGGGTTCAGGTTGTGTTTTCTTTTCAGGCTTTTCAAGCAGTTCCTCTTTTTTTACTTGAACGTCAGGAGTTTGTTGTAATTTAGGAGTTTCAGATTGTTTGGTTTTTTCGGTTATTGCAGGAGTCGGGAAAGACGGACTTTCTGCAGTTGGAGCAGGAGAGGTAAGTGGATCCTGTTGTTTTTGGTCTGTTTCGATTATAGCCTCGGTTTCCAGTTGTTCTGCATCCTGATCAACAAATTTAGGTGCTTCTTGTGTTGTAGGTGGAAACAGGTTTAGCATGGCCATTGTCGTTTGATCCAAGGCTTGTCTCATCTCTATGATACTGCATGTTTTACAGGATGCAGTTTTCAGGTGTCGTATGATTTCAGGAAAACGCAGGTCAGAATACTTGAGGCTGAAGTGAGTTTCGGGGCCTGTTTGACGGATACTGAATTGGAAAAAATGCCTCGTTTGATAACGCTTTTCTAATTCATCAAGGAAGTCAAGAATGGTATTGACGCATTTGCTGCTTCTGCAATTTTCGATATCAATGCTTTGAAAACCACGTTCCCGGATTGAATCGACAACCACATGTGAAACCAGCATGAAACGTTTGAGTAGGTTTTCTCGAAGACTGTCAAATAAAATTTGCTGCGAAGCTTCATCCAGTGTTCCGTTCATGATCAAAGGTCCCATGACAGCCATTAACCGGTTTTCGTTTGAAAATACCTTTTTTGTTTCAATGAGAAACAAGAATACAATCAGGACAAGGATCAGGCTGGTTGGAAGAAAAATTCTTGTATTTTTTGACCAGTGAGGCATGATTTCACTTATTTCATTAATCTGACTTAGAATTTTCTGTATTAATTCTTAAACCAAGGGTAATCAATGACAGAAATCTCCTGGTATCTCATTTTGATTATATTCGGGTTGGTCTTTGCCGTTCCTTTTTTCCTGGCCTATGCTGCTTACCTCTTCAAAGGCTCTGATACTTGATTCATTGACAAGATCAGGCCGGTTCTTCTTTTGAATTTTCTTGATTTTCCGAATTTTGAAGAGCTTCAAAACGTTGCTTCTTCCATAACATGATACCTGCTGAAAGAGATATCAAAGCATTGGCGAGTGCCATCCAGTAGGGATTAGCAAGTTTATAGATGCTGGCAAGGGGTAGTAGTGCAAAGACAAAAAAAGACATGTTCCAGGCTACAACACATAAAATAATCAGCAACTTTCGACGCTCAATGTCACGTTGAAGGTCTTCCTCAGTCCATTGCTCCTGAGGATTCTCTACTTCGGTTTCACTTCCACTTCCACTGTTCTCCATCCATTGCTCCATTAAGATAAACTACACTTTACGTTTGAAGTCCCACTGAATCAAGGTCTGAATCGCTGATCCAAAATAAGCCGATTGAGTCCTCAAAAGAATCCAGCCTATAAACCTTTGATCCAAAGATGAATATGAATCAAGCATTGAATCTGGATAGTCGAATTAAGCTCAGCGACGGCTCACAAATGCCACTATTTGGATTGGGAGTTTGGGCGGCAAAACCGGGCCAGGAAACCTATGATGCGGTTCTTCATGCGTTGAACATTGGATACCGTCATATCGATACAGCGCAGATGTACGGTAATGAGAAAGATGTTGGAGAAGCCCTGAAAGATTCGAAAATAAACCGTGAAGAAGTGTTTTTGACATCAAAACTCTGGGAGACTGACCATGGTTATGATGCAGCGCTTAAAGCATTCGAGATCAGTCTCAAGAAGATGAACTTGGATTATCTGGATCTCTACCTCATCCACTGGCCTGCATCAGAAAAACGTGTTGAAACCTGGAATGCACTTGAGCAAATTAAAGAGGAAGGACTATGCAGATCAATCGGGGTCAGTAATTTCGCTCCTCATCATTTACGTGAAATTCTTGAATTTGGTGATGAAAAACCGGTAGTGAATCAAATTGAAATGAGTCCCTTTCTTCGCCAGCAACCGATTGTTTCTTTTTGCAGACAGGAAAAAATACATCTGACTGGATATTGTCCTCTTGCAAGAGGAAAACGATTTGATGATCCTGATTTAATCAGAATTGCTGAAGGAACAAGTAAAACTCCGGCACAGGTTATGATCCGTTGGGCTTTAGAATGGGGACAAACAGTCATACCAAAATCTGCACGTCCAAAAAGGATAGAAGAGAATGCAGACGTGTTTGATTTTTTGTTGAATGATGAACAGATGAAAATTCTTAACCGTCTGGATCAAGGATTGAGGTTTTGTCCGAATCCCATGGAAATAGCTTGAAGAAATCCTGTTGTTCAAGGCAATGTTCAGTGAAAAATCGTAATTTCACGGAAATTCCATGAGTAAAGTAATCCTGAAATCCCTCCAGAAAATGGAAACCAGTCGTTTAAAAACACTGCTTAACGAATCCCTGGAAATGTTCGAATTAAGCCAGAATTCACGTGATCCAGGTGACATGAGTTATCTTAAAGAATGGATTCAGGTCGCAGAAGCAGAACTTCAAAAAAGAGAGTAGTGATTGCAAACTTGAGTTACATACCCACCCAATAATCGTTTGTGACTTTGTAACTCCTCCGATTGTAAGATCAAGGAGTTAAAACCCTTAAAAATATTTAATAGCTAATCTAGGAAAATTTCGATGAAACTCTGGTCTACCAGGATTTCCGGTCGAAACCGATTCTTAAAATCACTGCTGCTTAACATGAGTGTGGTGATCCTGGTCATCTGGGGTGTTGGGATCTGGCATTCCCGAAATCTTTTGCCCACAGGAAGTGACGATCGTGCACCAGATTTTGAACTGAATGGGATTGATGGGAGATCCTATGGACTTCATCGTTCTGAAGGTACGGTTTTTCTCTATTTCTTTGCTCCATGGTGTTCTGTTTGTAAAATAAGCATTTCCAATTTAAACGACCTGCCTTCTGAGACGGATCAGAAACAGGTTCATGTCTACGCGGTGGCCTTGGATTGGAAAAGCATTGCTGAGGTTGAACATTTCATCAGTAAACAAGATCTAGAGGTTCCTGTTTTGATGGGAACACGAGACACAGCAAAAGATTTTCGGATTCAGGCTTTTCCTACGTATTATGTTCTAGATGACACAAAAAGAATCATGCACCGAAATGTTGGTTACAGTACCAGCCTGGGCATCCGCTGGAATTTTGCAAAGGCCAGGGCGGGTGGTTTTGGCTTCCAATTTTTGCAATTTTTGTTTGAATGAATTTCGATTTTAGAGGCTCCTCTAAAATCCGGATCATAAGGTAATCCCTGTCACACAAATATTTTATGACAACAGAAAGCACATCTGTTTTAGGTACATTTTTGGAGCTCAAAGAGCAACTGAAACAGAACATATTGGGACAACAATTGTTGGTAGACCGTTTGCTTTTAGCCCTGCTTGCAGATGGACATATGCTGGTAGAGGGGGCACCTGGGTTGGCAAAAACAAGGGCAGTGAAAATGCTTGGAGAAGCCATAGAAGGAAATTTCCATAGAATCCAGTTCACTCCGGATTTGCTCCCTTCTGATGTAACAGGAACTGAAATATACCGCCCTCAGGAAGCGACTTTTGTTTTTCAGAGGGGGCCGGTTTTTCACAATCTGGTGCTTGCGGATGAAATCAACAGGGCACCGGCAAAGGTCCAATCGGCCTTGTTGGAGGCCATGGGAGAACGGCAGGTAACGGTAGGTCGGGAGACCTATCAACTTCCTGAACTATTTTTGGTGATGGCAACCCAGAATCCAATTGAACAGGAAGGTACATATCCTCTTCCAGAAGCTCAATTGGACCGGTTTTTAATGCAGGTTAACATCGATTATCCTGCTGTCGAGGATGAACTGAAAATTGTCCAATTGGTACGTGAAGAAAACAAAAAAATGCTTCAGGGACATCATCAAGAAAATAATCCCAACTCTGCTTCCTCAAGTGACCAGGATAGACAAATATATCTGATCAACCAGCAGCAGGTAATGCAGGGCCGCAGTGAAGTGCTGGATCTGTACATGTCCCCTGAAGTTGAACGTTACCTTGTAGAACTCGTCCAGGCAACTCGATACCCAGAACGTTATAATCAGGAACTTTCAGAGTGGATTGAATGGGGTGGAAGCCCCAGGGCTAGTTTGGCTCTGGATCGATGTTCAAAGGCTCACGCTTGGCTTCAGGATCGTGATTTTGTCACTCCTGAAGATCTTCAGCAAATCGCACCGGATGTGTTACGACACAGGATTTTACTGACTTATGGAGCAGAATCGAAAGGTTTGAATACCGATGAGGTACTTCAACGCATTCTGGAACTGGTTCCGGTTCCCTGATATTTAATTTGAATTGCTTCATTTACATTACACATCATGAAAGGGTTTCCCCACCAATCTGTTTCAGATAAATCTTCCAAACATCATGTTTCACAAGTGCAGCATCCTGGAATTTTTGTCGATATAGAAGAACTCTCACGACTTTCTTTATTGGCACAACGAAATATAAAGAAGAAAAAGATTCAGACTATAAATCGTCTTGGGGGACAATACCATTCTTCTCATAAAGGCCGTGGATTGGAATATGCGGAAACAAGAACTTATGAACCAGGTGACGATGTACGTCACATCGACTGGAGAGTTACAGCCCGGACTGAGCGACCTCACACGAAACTCTTTCGTGAGGAGCGTGAACGTCCACTGATGTTATTGGTAGACTGCAGTAGGTCCATGTATTTCGGAACACGTCAGCGGTTGAAATCAGTACAGGCTATGCATGGAGCGGCAATTTTAGGCTGGGAAGCCCTTTTCCAGGGTGACCGTGTCGGTTCGATGTGCCTAGGAGACAATGGAATTCTGGTATTCAAACCTAAAGGTACGCGAAAACATTTTTTACAGCAATTGTATCAATTGGCAGATTATCACAATCAACAATTGAACCCCCTTATGGAGGGAAAATGGTGCTTCCAACAAGAAAGCATCTTCCATGAAGGTCTTGCCAGATTGGTGAAGTCGGTATCCCCTGGAAGTATGATCAGGGTCATTAGCGACGGTTCAGGTTTGGATGAAAAATCCAGGATGCATTTAAACCGATTATGTCTTCACAACGAGGTTCATTTCACTTTGATCCATGATCCTCTTGAATTGAACCTTCCACATGCCGGTCGTTTTAGAGTCAGAGATGGTGATCATGAGGCATGGTTGGAAGGGGGAACTTCTAAACAACGTGAAAACTATCAAAAACAATCACAAGAGTACATGCAGGGATTGGAGTTGTTTTTGAGGAATCTCAAGGTCTCCTTTGAGAGACTTTCTACAGCGGATAACCTTGCGGATTGGGCTACGCATTGAACATAAAAAAATCTATCAGGAAAAAATTAAGTTGAATCAAGATCCCCTTTCAACACTTAGGGATGTGCATATACCCCCTGCAGTTTCATGGTGGCCAGTTGCTCCAGGTTGGTGGTTTTTAATGCTATTAGTCCTAGGTTTAATGGGGTTGTTCATTTGGTACTTGATCGAGTCTCGGAACAAAAGAATTGTAGTGAAGCAAATTAAGCTCGAACTGGAGAAAATAGAATACCGTTTTTTAGGGAGTGGTAACGCAGTAGAAGCTTATCGTGACTTGTCGATTCTCATTCGCAGGATGGTATTGACGCTTTCCAGAGACCCTCGTGTAGGAGGCCTCAAGGGAGACATATGGATCGGTTTTTTGAACCATCTGGCAGGATCCAGTTCAAAAGCTCTGGAGATGCTGGTCGTCAATCCCTACAAAAGAAATACTGAAGAAGATCCACTGTTATTGATGGATGATATGAGGAAATGGATTAAAACTCTTCCTAATCGTGAGAAAAACATACAAACACGTATCAATGACTGGTTCAAAGAATTTCCACCCCTGGTATCCAATTCGTGCTTCTTCTAAAAAAACATAATTTTGGATTTTGACGCTTTACAGTTCGAGTGGCCATGGGTGTTTTGGTCGTTGCCTTTACCTTTGTTGGTGAGGTTCATGCCTCCTCTTGAGAACCAAAGCTCTGCACTGCGAATACCTTTTATGGAGCGTTTGCCATCTACAGATGGAATCATTGCTGAACAACGGTGGATTTGGAATTCAACGATTCTATTGGCATGGATTATGTGGATACTTCTAGTCACCTCTGCATCCAGGCCGCAATGGGTTGGAGAGCCAATCGAGCTTCCAATCAGTGGAAGAAGTGTGATGCTTGCTGTTGATTTGTCAGGGAGTATGGAGGAAAGAGACCTGGAATTAGGCGGGCAACCTGTGACCCGTCTGCAAGTGGTGAAATCTGTACTACAACCATTTATTCAAAGAAGGCAAGGGGACCGTTTGGGATTGATCCTCTTCGGTAATCAGGCCTATCTGCAGACACCTTTGACATTTGATAGAAAAACGTTGAGTCAGATGCTGGTTGAGGCGGAATTGGGTTTAGCAGGTGAAAAGACTGCAATCGGAGATGCTATAGGTCTTGCGGTCAAAAGGATGTTAGAACTCTCCGATAATGAAAAGGTGCTTGTCCTACTTACAGATGGCAGGAATACAGCCGGCAACATTGCTCCACGCAAAGCGGGTGATTTGGCAGCCAAAGCTGGAATGAAAATCCATACGATCGGAGTGGGCGCAGATGAAATGTGGATCCGTTCTTTATTTGGAAAACGAAAGGTCAATCCATCATCAGAACTGGATGAAAAAATGCTCATCGATCTCTCAAAAATTACAGGTGGTCAGTATTTTAGAGCAAGGAGTACAGAAGAATTAGAAAAAGTATATCGTTTGATTGACAAGTTGGAACCAGTTGAACAGGATCGAGAATCGTATCGTCCGTTAAGAGCGCTGTTCCCCTGGACATTGGGCCTTTCCTTGTTTCTTGGGTGTGTATGGGGATTTGGTGTCATGATACGCAGATTTGGAATCAGAAAAGCATTTTTGAGTATGATCCGTTTTCAATATAAAAAGGTGGTAGCCTGAAATGCCGAATCTCGATGCATTCCATTTTCTACGTCCCGGCTGGTTGTTTTTGATCATTCCTGGATGTTGGCTGGTTTTCAAACTCCATCATAGTTTGAGAAGAAAAACCGAATGGAGCAGCGTTGTGGAGTCTCATCTGCTTGAACTGCTCTTGGTAGGAGGCCGTGGAATTCGGAAAAACGGAACTCCTTGGCTTCTCAATTCGATTCTTGTACTGATTCTATTGGCGCTGGCAGGACCTGTCTTAGAACAAAGATTGGTCCCCGTTCTAAAGAAAAATTTAGCACGAGTGCTTGTACTAGATGTGTCGCATTCCATGCTGGCGGAAGATCTTCGCCCGAATCGAATCGAGCGTGCAAAGTTTAAACTGAGGGATTTGTTGAACCTCATTCAAGAAGGTGAAACTGCTTTGGTGGCCTATGCCGGTGATGCTCATGTCATCAGTCCGCTGACTTCCGATACACAAACCATTATTACCCTGCTTCCGGGACTGGAACCAAACATTATGCCTCATCAAGGTTCAAGACCGGATCGTGCCATGAAACTAGCGGTGAGCCTGTTGGATGATCATTCTGCCAAACCTGGAGAAGTGATATGGATCACAGATGGAATCTCAGCGAACATGATCCAACCGGTGACACAAATTCTAGGGTTTCATCGTCTTTCTGTGATTGGAGTTGGGACTGTAAAAGGGGCCCCGATACCTGGGAAAAACAATGGATTTATGAAAAATTCCAACGGTGGCATTGTTATGTCTCGTCTGAGTTCATCTACTCTACAAATGCTTGCATTGGAAAAAGGGGGAATTTATCAAATCCTTTCAAGTGATGATCAGGACCTTGAAATGCTTCTAAATCAGTCTCCATTGGAAAGTGAATATATTGAAGATGGGACTGATAAAAAGGGAGATGTCTGGCGTGAAGAAGGCCCGTGGTTGCTGCTGATACTTCTACCAATGGCAGCAATGGTCTTCAGAAAAGGAATACTGTTTAGTGTGCTCGTGATATGTCTCCAGTTTTACATGAGTTTGATGCCTGAGGTGGTACTTGGATTCGAATGGAAGGACTTATGGAAGAATAAAAATCAACAAGCCGAAGACCTTTTTTCCCAAGGGCAGCATATGCAGGCGTCCACTGTTTTTGAAAACCAGGAATGGAAAGGACTTTCCTTCTATCGTTCAGGCGAGCATGAAAAAGCTTTGGAAGCCTGGAAAGGTGATGACAGTTCCCGATCGTTGTTTAATCAGGGCAATTCCCTAGCAAAATTAGGGAACTACAAAAAGGCCATTGATTACTATGATAAAGTCCTTCAGGGGGAGCCTGATCATTCAGATGCAAGATTCAATCGGGAGTTGATTAAAAAACTACTGGAAGATCAAGAAAAACAAAATCAGTCTTCTTCCAATCAGAAGTCTTCAGGAGAAAATCAGGAAAAAAACAATCAAGACGAGTCGATCAAATCATCTTCAGAATCTGATCCAAGTAAAAAGAATCAGGGATTAAACGAATCTCAACAAAATCTTAATCAACAAGACTTGAATGATTCTGAAATGGAAAGAAATTCTGAAACTGAAGAATCATCAAGTTTGAAAGATTCTGAATCACTTCAGGAAAAAAAGGATGAAGAAGAAAATCTAAATCAAACCTCTTTAGCTGAAGAAAAAAAAGAGGGATTGAATGAAAAAACCGAAAAATCATCATACATCAAACCGCGTTCATCCCCTAAAATGACCGAAGAAAATAGTCAGCAACAGGAATTAAGACAGTGGTTGAAAAAAGTCCCTGATGATCCTGCAAGATTATTGAGAAACAAAATGTTTCGTGCATATCAGAGAAATTTAAAAAATCTGAATACGGAAATAGAATCATGGTAAGCCGTTTTCTATTGATCTCAATCATCCTGTTGCTGTCCTATAATTTTTTACAGGCAAGCCCAAAAGCGTGGGTAGGAAAAAATCCAGTCTCAATGGGAGAATCATTCAGATTTATTATTGAAGTGGAAAATGAGAAGGATCCACGTGAACCGGATCTTACAGTTTTAAAGGACTTAAAAGTTTTGAATCGAAGTGTCCAGAATCAAACCTCCATTGTTGGAACGAAATTAAGCAGAAAAGTTATTTGGACATATGAACTTGTGTCAATGCGTTCAGGGAAAATAAAAATACCAGAATTGCATGCTGGAAAAGGCTTCACAGAATCTATCATGCTGGATGTCCTTGCGGTGAATCAAAAAAATAGTCCTCAGGAATTTCTTGTTTTTGAAGCTGATTTAGATCTCGAAGAGGTCTATCCCCAACAACAGGTCCTTTTAACGTTAAAGATCATTCGAAAAGGGGTTCAGCTTGAAAATGAGTCGATCACTCCCCTTGATATAAAAAATACAAGGGTAAGAAAGGTATACCAGAATTCATACAGGAATATCGTTAAAGGGCAACAACAGGTCGTTACAGAAATACGTTTTTCTCTTTTTGCCGAAAACCCAGGGATTTTGACCCTACCTTCAATACAGTATCAGGGAGTCGTCACCAGTCGAAGAGGCCAGAGTCGAAGTTTATTTCAAAATAGTACAGGCAGTCGTATTTTCAGAAAGAGTCCGGAGAGGACCATTACGGTGAAGCCCATTCCAGAAGATTACCAAGAATGGTGGCTGCCTACTTCTGGACTGGAGTTGCAAGAAAAATGGGAACCTAATCCACCACAGTTTCGGGTTGGAGAGCCAGTAACAAGGACCATCATCGTTCATGCAAAGGGAGTCGAAGCGGAACAACTTCCAGAATGGTTGAATCCTGATCTGGATGATATGAAAATATACTCGGAATCTCCTGTGCTTGAAACAAAGGAGACTGCTACAGGGCTGAATGCACTGGGAAAAACGAATCAGGCTTTGATCCCGTCTAAAGCTGGAAACTTTATGATACCAGGAGTTCGAATTCAGTGGTGGGACGTGAACAATAAAACGATTCAAATTTCGAAGATTCCGGAACGTCAGGTCACGGTTCTTCCGCTCTGGGATAGTGATAACCCAGCAAAGTTGGTGCAAATTGATGAGGTTTCTGAAATGCCATTGTCTGTAATAAATATTGATGAGCCTGGCTTTAAGGATCTTTTTTGGAAATATGGGACTTTCGTATTTTTGGGACTCTGGTTGCTGACCATGGGATTATGGTTTGCTAGAGCACTATTTGCAAAAGAGTCATCAGCGCTGAAGAAAGAAGAACATGAGCGGGCTGGAACTAAAAACTTAAGACAATGTGTCTTAAAAGTTGAAAATTCAATCATTAAGAAAGACCCTGCCCTTATTCGTAAATCCATATTGGAATGGGCTGAAATGAGGTGGCCTGAAGATCCACCAAGGAGACTGGTTGACATTGGGGAGAAGGAAATAAAACTTAAGGAATCCTTGTTACTAATGGAACGTCATCGTTATGGAGAAGTAGGGGTTGAGTGGAATTCAGAGATGCTAGCTTCCCAATTTCAAAAAGTCAGCCAAATGCATCCTGAGGAAGGCGCACAAAAAAATCCAAAAATCAAGGAACTTTATCCTGAATCATTGAAAGAGAATCAATGGAATTAATCAATCAGTTTGCTGGCATGTTAGAAGGTTTACCTGTACCTAAGGATTGGTTGTCCCCCTTTGTCAGGTTGTTCCTGGTCATGTTATTGCTGATTTTTGCTGGAATCATCCACCGCTTGGCAAAAGGAATTGCACTGAGGCAAATCAAAAGGTTCTCAGAATTCACGAAATACCAGATTGACAACATTCTTTTTGAACACAAAGTATTTCACCGATTGGCGGATTTTCTTCCAATCTTGGTCGTTTACATAATACTTCCCGAAATTTTAAAAAAATCCCCGCTTTGGCATCTTGCAGAAGCTTTGGTTTCCATCTTACTCATCATCAATATTTCCTTGATCATCAATGCGTTTTTTAATGCTCTACAAGGTATTTATCTTTCTTTCCAGTTTTCAAGAGATATTTCCATCAGACCTTTCATACAAGTACTTAAAATTGGATTATTTTTTATATCAGGAATACTGGTCCTTTCTCTCCTACTTGATAAATCCCCATTATATTTTCTGAGTGGTTTGGGAGCCATAACGGCAATACTACTTTTGATATTTAAAGATGTACTACTTGGTTTAGTCGCTGGGATTCAGTTGATTGCAAATCGGATGGTAGCTCCTGGAGATTGGATCGAAGTCCCTCAATATGGTGCAGATGGAGATGTGACCGACATCACTTTAACCACGGTTAAAGTTCAAAATTGGGATAAAACAATTACTACGATACCCACATATGCTTTGATTAGTGAATCTTTCAAAAACTGGCGTAGTATGACTCAATCAGGTGGTAGACGGATCAAAAGAGCATTATTGTTGGATCAAAACACAATAAGGTTTTGTGATAAGAAATTGTTAGATCGTTTTTCGAAAATGCAATTGTTGCAACAATTCATAAAAGAGAGGAAAAAACAAATAGAGGACTATAATAAAGACAACCAAATTGATGAGATGGATTTGGTGAGTGGCAGAAAAATGACCAATATTGGAGTCTTTCGAGTTTATGTTGAAAATTATCTTAAAATTCATCCCATGATTAGTAAGAGCATGACTTTTTTAGTCAGACAACTGCCGCCAAGCGAAAAAGGCATCCCCCTTGAAATTTATGTTTTTTGTAAAGATACCGACTGGGGGCGTTATGAATCAATCCAGGCTGATCTTTTTGATCATATCCTTGCTGTCGTGTCCGAATTTGACTTAAGATTATTCCAAAATCCAACGGGTGCTGATTTCAGTAAAATAAAATAATATAATAATATTACGTAAATATATTCAATATTTTAAATAGACTGGATCTGTAAATACAATTTTATGAATTGATGTTTATGATAAACTTATTATGTAAATTAAAAATGAGTTATATAAAAGAAATTGAGATAAACGAAGCAAAAGGTTTTTTAAGAAAATTATATAATGACGCCATTCAACGAGCTGGACGGATATGGAATATAGTTAAAATTATGAGCATTCATCCTGAAACAATGAAGTCATCCATGGAAATGTATCAACGACTTATGTTTTCACCTTCTCCACTAAACCGGTCGGAACGAGAAATGCTTGCTGTGGTGGTGTCTTCAAAAAATGGATGTGTTTATTGAATCAGGGCTCATGCCCACGACCTTCGTGCAGAGGTTGAAAATGATTTTAAGCATTACAAAGAAGAGGAATATGATCAATTGGTGCACCATATTGCAAATAATTGGGTTAATGCCGAATTATCTGAAAAACATCGTGCACTTTGCGGATTTGCTGAAAAAATTACCAGCACACCACATAAAATGAATCCAAGCGATCTCATTCCATTAAAAAAACATGGTTTAAGCGACCTTGCGATACATGATGCAGTTCAAATTATAGGTTATTTTAATTATATCAACCGTGTTGCAGACGCACTTGGAGTAATGCCCGAATCATTTACACATTCATGGGAATTATCTGTTCCTTATGAATCTTCCTTGAAACAACATTCAAATGATAAATAATTACTATGGCAACTTATGATGGTAAAAAAGCACTGATTGTTGATGATTTTCCAACCGCAAGACGGCTTATTAAAGAGACACTCCAGGAAATAGGATTCGAATGTCTTGAGGCTGCTGATGTCGACCAGGCTTTAAAACTGTTTAATGAAGAAGAGGTCGATTTTGTGATTGCAGATACTTTTATGCCAGAAAAGAATGGTTTTGATTTGCTACGTACACTAAGAGAAAATCCTGAAAATGAGGAACTCGATATTGTCCTGACCATGATGGAAGATCACGAAGAACTCGTCAGCAAAGGAGAAGAGTTGGGAATGACAGGGCATATTTTAAAACCATTTGATGTTTTTTCACTTTCAAAATATTTAGATCAAATGCATAAAAAAGAGGAATAAGGATGTCCCTCTCAGAAGACACCGTAGATAAAAAAATAATTCAATGTAGAAAATGTGTATATTATCAAATAACTTGGGATGCCATTAATCCATATGGCTGTTCAAAGTTTGGATTTAAAACGACGTTGCACCCTGCAGATTATATTTTGAAAGTATCGGGTCAGCATTGTCAAAGTTTTTTGCAAAAAAAAACAAAAATTCAGAATTTAATCTTAATTCTTCTTAGATTCCACGCATTAAAGATGTGGAATCATAAACATGCTAATACTTCCAAAGAAACATATTTGCTCAATACAGAGCGTTTTAAGAACCTAGATTTTTTAAAAAGTTATATTTTTTTAGGTTCTTTGATTTAAAACAATGAAAACTATTCCTGAACGGATGTCAGATGGCTTGTTCTCCTGATTCTCCTGTGCGAATTCGAACAGCACTATCAAGATTAAGAACAAATATTTTACCATCACCAATGCGACCGGTGTGAGCAGATTGCTGAATGGCTTCGACTGCATTATTTAAATCAGTATCTGAGACGACAATTTCAATTTTTACTTTCGGAAGAAAGTCAACGATATATTCTGCACCTCGATACAATTCCGTATGCCCCTTTTGACGCCCGAATCCCTTGACTTCACTTACAGTCAAACCTTGAATTCCCGCTTCTCCGAGGCTTTCTTTGACTTCCTCAAGTTTGAAAGGTTTTATGATGGCTTCTATTTTTTTCATGAAAAGATTGGGTGATGGAAGAAAAATTTATATATCATACTATCAAAACGTTTTCCGATTATTTACAAGCTGAAAAAATATTTAGTGAATCCACAACGGTGTTATATACAACAATTTTAGAACGATTCTTTAAATATTGTTGTGAGCATCAATTCGAACTATTTCTTCCTGATAATTGGCATTGGAATGATATACGGGTTAGAGATCTGGAGGCGTTTTTAATTTCAAATAAGGATGTCAAAAGTAAGAATCATGATACATGCGTTACCTATTTAAGTGGAATAAGAAGCTTCTATAAGTATTTACAGGAAAAGGGAATTGTTGAAATGAACCCATATCAACATTTTGTGCTTTCACGTCATCATCATGAAATGATATTAATCGAAGACCCTGAGGGAGCCATCAGAGAACATTTCAATAAAATCAAAACTGATGAATTTCTTGGAGCAAGAAACAGACTCTTATTAGAATTGGTTTTTGGTCATGGATTAACAGCTAAACAAATTGCTTCTATGAGCAATATCCAAATCAACCAAAATTATAACATTTTGATTGATTTTCAAGACAATCAAAATATTGAATATCCAGCAAGCAGAGAGTTTTGTGAATTATTGAACAATTACCTTAAATTCTTAGAAGCATTGATGGATAAAAATGAATTTTTGAACTTCTGGATTGATGACCGGGGAAATCCCATGAAACCAATGACCATCAGCCGTCAGGTGAACAAAACACTTAAAATAATAGGATTAGGAGAAATGAATTTCAGATTAATTCGTGAATGGTCCTCGCAAAAATTTGCAGAAGCAGGTGCAGATATAAGATCAATACAAAACATGCGTAAAGTTAAAGGGATCAGAAGGTTGAAAAGCCTCTACAAAAATGATTTTTTGGATTTACAGAGACGCTTCAATGGAAATCACTGCAGAAATAAATGATATCTAACTCAAATATATAGGGTTCAACAAAAATCAGTGGGAAAATAACGTAGTCTGCCATCCACGGTCCAAGTCACCATAGCCATGAATCAATAGGTCAACCATACCAGGCAGCATACTCTGTGCTATTTGGTTCAATTCAAAAACAGTTTTCCCTCCTTGCAGTTGAACGCGTTTTTCAATCATATCTTGTAAATGATCATGAATTTCCAAAAGTCTTAATACGTCATTCGCCGCATATTTTAGTTGTTTTGGTGATAAATCCAAGTCGGCCCAATTAGTTTGTTGTTGTTCTTTTTCCATTTCAACTCCAAGTAACTCTGCATGTAAATCCTTTAAGCCGTGAGATTGTGTATAGGTCCGAATGAGTTTGCTCATTACCTTGGTACAACAAAATGGAGATACAACTATATTGAGTGAAGTTTTGAAGAATGCAACATCCGTCAAAGCAAAATGGAATATTTTCTTAACGTATTTATTTTCCATTAATGATTTGAGTCTCATGTAATCAAGATCAGGCCCTGGACGAACCAAACAGACTTCCTCATCTTTATCACATAGTTGAACAAGGCATATTTGATCTCTATTCATGGTCAAACCATGCAGTTCAGTATCAACTGCAATTTTGTCTAACTGAACATATTTTTCAAATAATGGTTCAGGAATGTCAGAAAAAACTTCAAATTGGTTCATTACACCCTTTATGTGCTAAAAGTTATATTATCGTACATATAAAT
>PVBE010515803.1_pt1 | contig 56818 bp, 52 predicted proteins | sample 1631181 | NCBI WGS metagenome assembly PVBE01 (sample SAMN08397723, study PRJNA350692) | Marine metagenome, whole genome shotgun sequencing project. | isolation source: water | place: Pacific Ocean | collected 2012-04
GGAAGACGTGATTTCCGGTATCAAGGCTTATGTATCTGATGCACCCCTGAAAGTGACCAACAACACAATCGACTGGCAGGAATTCGATGGCCTCCCCAAACCCATACAGCAACCACATCCCCCCATTATGATCGGTGGCGGTTCACCACGGGTATTGCGCCTCGCTGGACGTGAAGCGGATATTGTCAGCTTGAACTTCAACAACCGGGCCGGCATCATAGGCCCCGATGGTGTACAGACTTCAACTGCCGCCGAAACCCAGAAGAAAATTGACTGGATACGGCAAGGTGCGGGCGATCGCTTTGATGACCTTGAAATTGAAGTAGGCGCCTACTTTACGTTTGTGATGGATGATGCCGCATCGACACTAGCAGGTTTTGCCCAGATGTTCGACCTGTCTGAATCTGATATGGCTCATCACCCACACGCACTGTTTGGTAGCGTGGATTCCATATGCGAAGAACTGGAAATGCGCCGGGAGGCTTTTGGCATTTCCTATATAACGGTTAATGAAGATGCAATGGAGAGTTTTGCACCTGTTGTCGCGAGGCTCACTGGCAAGCAGGTGCCTGTTTAACAACCAGGATTTCAATCAAAATAACCAGTTAACCAATACCACAAAGGCGCGAGACCTGACGACAAGTGCTACTCAGACAGTGAATAGGCAATCAGGTAATCACCAGCGGGGGAAAGCGACATAAGATGGCCACCCGCCGCGATCACAACATATTGCCGGCCACCTGAAATATAGGACATAGGCACGCCATTGCCCGTAGTGGGCATTTCGTCAGCCCAGAGTTCTTTGCCGGTCTGGATATTGAAAGCACGAATATGTCGATCAGCAGACGCACCAATGAATATCAGCCCTGTCTGGGTAACCATCGGGCCACCGGTTTCCAGGCCGCCTTTCATCATTGACAGTGGCCAGGGTGCCTGATGCTTGAGTGTGCCAAGCGGTATCTTCCATTTGATAGCACCCGACACAAGATCCACTGCTGCAAGTGTACCCCAGGGTGGTTTCGTACAGGGGGCACCGAACCTGGAAAGGAAGGGCCTCATTTTTACGCAATAGGCTGAACCAAGTTGTGGAAAATTTACACCAGGCTCTGAACATTTTTCCCGAGGAACCAGCTGCAAAATCATGGGCACATGTTTGCTATCCACGACCATGATCTTGCGTATCGGGTCAATGGCAGGAGATCCCCAATTGGCACCACCTACGTTTGCCGGATAGAGAATAAGCCCTTTTTGCGTAATGGGTGTGTACATGGGACCGGTCGTCAGTGATTCCATTTCCTTCCTGCACCAGTGCTTATCCAGGGGAGTGAACCCCCAGGCATCGTCAGGGGAAATATCCAAACGATCAAGGGGTTCCGGCTTGAGGGGAAATGGCTGCGTTGGGCTCAGATATTCTCCCGCAACTGCCCCTTCCTGAGGTACGGGTCTCTCTTCAACCGGAAACAAGGGCTTACCGGTATCCCGATCAAGTATAAAGGTGAGGCCCTGCTTGGTGATTTGCACGACAGCAGGCTGAACTTCACCCTCAACCTCGATATCCATAAATGTTGGCTGCGACGGAACATCGTAATCCCATATGTCGTGGTGCACCGTTTGGTAATGCCAGACAACCTCACCAGTGGAAGCGTTCAGTGCAACAACCGAACTCGAATAGTAATCGAGCTTTCCATCCCTCTCACCTCCGTAGTAGTCAGGTGACGAATTCCCAGTGGGAACGATGACCAGATTTCGCTCGGCATCCACCGATATGGTTGACCAGGAGTTGGTCGTACCCGCCAGGTAGTTTCCATCATCATCCTTCTCCCGCATCCCCGGTGGCACTGGGTTCCAGCCCCACTTGAATTCTCCATTGCGAACATCATAAGCACGAACAACACCGGACGGGACATCGTCACGAACGCTATCCCGGACATAGGCATTGGTGACCAGGGTATTGCCGATAATGGCTGGCGCACTGGTGATCTGATATTCCGATGCCGAGTGTTCGGTCAGTCCAACTGTCAGGTCTATCTCGCCATTGACACCAAAATCCTGGCAGAGTTTCCCGCTAGCACGATCGAGGGCGAATACGCGACCATCAAGTGTTCCCGTAATGATTCGATGCCCGCATGCCTGCCCTGATTTCCCCTCGTCCGGGTCTGACCAGGGACTCACGCCCCGGCAGTTTGTAAGCCCCTCACCACTCATATCAACTTGTGGATCAAACACCCAGCGTTGCTTACCCGTAGCAGGATCAAGAGCAAACACACGGTTGAAGGGTGTGCAGTAATACAGCGTATCATCCAGTACGATGGGAGTACTTATGAAGGCAGATCCCATCTGACGCTTCCCCTCTAAACTACCCGCAACACTAACTGAACCCTGGCGAACGTCACCCGAACGATGCATCCAGGCCACCTCCAGGTCGGCAACGTTCGCTGCGGTTATCTGGCTCGCGGTCGTGTAATGACCACCGCCAGGGGTACCACCATAGAAGGGCCAGTCAAGAGATTGTGGAACCTCAGCAATCGAGCTCAAGCAGATTGAAATAGCGAGTAGGGTCAGCAGGTTTTTCATCCAGTGCATCTACCTAAATCTAAAAGGATAGTATCAACATCATATCGAGTTGGATGAAGCTAAAAAAGCCACCATATTCGCCAAACAAATTCAGTTTCCTTAGACAGCTAGTCTTAACCTGACAATAAGATCCCCTCATTGCTCGCGATGATGCTTTAAGTCGTAATGAATTAGCGAATTTGAGCCAGTCCACTAAACTAAGGCTCTAGTGATGATTACAATAGTCCCTAGTTGAATACCGGATTGAATGGTCGAGCTCCTAAACTTCTGTGGCACCGGCTCGGCGCCCCCGTCCATCCATGGCGCTAGCCACATCAGATCAGGTACCCTACCACTCAATCCTCACTACTTGAATTTGTCGAACTAGTGTCATACAAAGACCAGTGTCTGACCTGACAGCTGGTACTTTTGCTACTAGCTATAAATTCTTGAAGGAGTTCAGGATGGCTTTTTTCCCAATGTCGGTTAACGAGGTAACCGGTGACTGGCTATCTGAAGTCCTGGGCTATCCTGCCGAGCTCAAGGATATACGTCCCCTCGGTGAAGGATTCGGCGTTCTCAGTCTTGTGTCTCGTATCAAGCTGGATTCTGCACTGGGTCCGAAATCACTGATTGCAAAACTCCCCTCCCCCGTACCTGAGAATCGGGACGTTGCCCGTGAGTACGATAACTATGGCCGGGAGTACCGTTTCTACACAGAGGTTGCCCCGACCATCCCAGTAAGATCAGCAAAGTGTCACTACGGAGCCTTCGAGCACGACAGCTATAAATTCGTATTGCTGCTTGAAGATCTGCAGGAATATCGATTAGGTGACCAGGTAAAAGGCTGCAGCGAGCAGGACGTGCGAATGGTGATCAACACTATTGCACAACTGCACGCAAATACATGGCGAGCGACCGGCTACAAGGGTGTGGCTAACCACAATAGCGCCATGCAGAGGGACGCTGTAAAGAGCGGATTTGAAATGGGATGGCCGGTGGTGCTGGATCAGTTTGCCGACCTGGTTCCCGGTGCCGCCAGGTCGGTTGGAGAGAAAATACCAGGCGCACTGGGCCGCCTGATGGATGAGTTCAGTAAAGAGCCGCTCTGCGTCGCTCATGGTGATGTCAGGCTCGACAACATTTTCTTTGGCGAAAATGAGGTTGTGTTCGTGGACTGGCAGGCCGTCTGCCACTCTGCTCCCGAGCATGACCTGGCCTATTTCCTTACCCAAAGTGTGCCTACTGATATCAGGGAAAAAGAAGACTGGGTGGCTATTTACCATCAGGCCCTTACAGACCAGGGCACCGAATACTCTCTGAACACCTGTCGGGATCGCTACCAAAAATGTGCGCTTTACCTCCTATCGTATGCGGTAATTATTGCCGGTATCCTGGACATGGGTAACGAACGCGGCATGGCGCTTGCCAGAACTCTTTTGGGCAATTCCCTTGGATCTCTTACTTCCCTTGGCGCTTTTGATCTGGTCAGCTAGAACTGGCCTGCTATCATGCCCCAGGTTGACTTGAATCAGGAAATTTTTGCTGGGGTATGCCTAAACTTCTAAACATAAACTCATGAATCCGGGGTATTTGATGTGACTAATGAAATCTTTAACGAGACACTCTCAGAGACGGAGGTTGCAGTCCGAGACACCCTAAGACGCTTCGCTGAGGATGTGATGCGCCCCATAGGTAAAGAGCTTGATACGATGTCGCCGGATGATGTCATCGCCAGGGATTCCATACTGTGGGAAGCACATCGTAAGTTTGCAGACCTGGGTGTTGGCACGTTTGCAGAGGATGGATCACTGGATCCTGTCGAGGCAGCACGATTGGGGGCGCTCTCATCGGAAATGCTGGGATGGGGCGACAGCGGCCTTGCCATCAGTCTTGGGGTCTCTAACATGCCTATCACACTGGCACAGATGTCCGGAAATCCAGCCCTGATAGAAAAGTACACAACCGACAAGGTTGGTTGCTGGGCAATAACTGAACCCAATCATGGCAGTGACCTGGTGGACTTTGGTGGCTCAGAAACCGAAGGTCAGGATGCGCGGCGGGGCGACTGTTTCGCCAAGAAGGACGGCGACAATATAATCATCCAGGGACAGAAGTCTTCCTGGGTATCCAATGGCACCATCGCAGAAATGGCAGCTCTATATTGTGCTTATGAAGATGAGGGAGGCGTCAAGGGAGGCGGTGTCTTCGTTGTTCCACTGGATGTTGATGGTGTCACCAAGGGTAAACCCACCAATAAAGTGGGGCAAAGACCACTGAATCAAGGTGAGATATTCTTCGACGATGTGGTGATTCCTGCTGATCATATGATCGCAGGTCCTGACCAATACAATGCAGTCCTGGAAATGACCCTGACCGGTGCTAACGGCGGAATGGGGTCCCTGTTCTGCGGCCTGGCCCGGGCTGCCTTGGAGCATGCTGTAGACTACGCGAAAGAACGGGTTCAGGGTGGGAAGCCCATTATCCAGCATCAGGCAGTGAAGAGCCGGCTGTTCGAGATGTTCCGAAAGGTGGAAGCTGCACGAGCCTTAAATCTGCGAGTTGTTACCCGCAATGCAGTCAATCCAAGTCTCGAACTCGCTATCGCCAGTAAGGTAACATCGACCAGAACGGCAATGGAAGTGGCAACGGAAGCGCTCAGCATCTATGGCGGTGCAGGCATTACCAAAGAGAACCCCATAGAAAAGCTGATGCGGGACGCCAGTGTGTCCGTCATTGAAGATGGTGAAAATACGCTACTCGGACTAATCGCCGCCGACCGCCTTTAACCAAAAGAGACTTTATGTCTAATACGCAAATTGTTCTGGATTTTATTGACGGCTGGAACCGCCTGGACTGGGACGCAGTCATCGCATTGCTGGCGGAGGATGTGATCTACCAGAATATCCCGATGGAGAAGGTCATCGGTCGGGATGCTACTGCCGCTGTCATTACAGGCATGCAGGCCGAGAGCATGGATTGGGAAGTTCTCAGTATCGCTGAAAATGGAAACAAGGTATTGACCGAAAGAGTTGATAATATTGGCCTGCCTGGCGGCAAGAAAATTTCCCTTCCGGTTATGGGTACGTTCGAGATAGAAGACGGGTTAATAAAAGCATGGCGAGACTATTTCGATCTCGCCACTTTTACATCTCAGATGGCCTAGCGACCACCCGAGGATTCGCTAGATTGGGCAGTTCTTGGGCTCCAGGTCCAGGACCATGAGCAAACGGCCCACACCGATAAACTGGCCTATTAACATACCCAGTTCCAATATTTGCGGATCTGTAAACTCCTCGTGCAATCGGCCAAAAAAAGCATCATCAATATTGTGATGGTCCATCGCCATTTTTTCCGCATACTCTATGGCCAGTTTTTCCCTGCTGTTGTAATTATTGGTCGCCGAATCCAATTCAGCAATTTTGTCTTCCGTCAGACTTTCTTCTTTTTCTGTCCCCGACAGAAATCGTGTGTTTAGTCAGGTAAAACAGTTATTGAGGCGGGCGACTTTGAGCCGTACCAGCTCGATCAGTTCTTCCTCAACGGCTTCCCCCTTCCGGGCATGGTGATACCACTTGAAAAAACTGGAAAATAGCTCCTGACGATGTGCGATGCCCCGCATAATGGAGGTGTCGCCCCCGGCCGTCTCAACTGCTTCAACCTGAGCCAACACCTCTGGCGGTAGTTCACTATTTTCTTTCAGGCTTATCCTGGCCATGGCTTTTCCCCTTTCGTTAAATATCAGAGTTTTTGAATACAGGAAATACCGGTTATACCGAAATTTCCCGCCGCAACCTAGCATGTTCTGAACTTTTTTATCATTATCTTGCTAGAGTGATCATGCTAGGTCAGAGGACCATGCCGTTCCGCTGCAATGGAGGTCACTAACACCTGTTGCGAACTAAACCGATGCGACGAGCCACCAGCTATGGATACCCCCAAGGAGAAAACATGCCAGAATTTCAACATATCAAAGTGGACGAGCCTATCGAGGGTGTTTCCAGAGTTACACTCAATCGACCAGAAGCAAGAAATGCGCTCAATAATGTCATCCGCTCTGAAATCTATAGGACCCTTGAAGCTAACGACCGCAACCCTGTAATAAGCGTAACTATCCTTCGCGGAGCTGGTAAGGCATTCTGTGCAGGCTATGACCTGAAAGCCAACAACCTTGAAAATCAACCTTTTCACACTGCTCCGGGAGATGGTAACTGGCCACGGCATGTGGTTGATGGATTTTTTCGAGTTTGGGACCTCGCTAAACCCGTCATTGCCCAGGTGCATGGATACTGCCTGGCCGGTGGGACTGAGTTAGCCACATCATGTGACCTGGTCTATGTAGCAGAGGATGCACAAATCGGCTATCCGGTAGTACGTTCAATGAGCCCACCAGATAACCAATTCTTCCCGCACCTTATGGGTCTGCGACGGGCCATGGAAATGATGCTAACGGGTGACGCAATTACCGGTATCCAGGCCGTCGAGTATGGTTTTGCCAATCGCGCCTATCCCGCAGAGGAACTCGAATCATCTGTCCTGGAGATTGCCGAAAAGATTGCCAAGGTTCCCGCAGACCTGCAGCAGATGAACAAACGTGCCGTACACAGGCAACTTGAACTAATGGGAATGAGAGCCGCTATACGTTCCGGCACCGAGATCCAGGCACTTGCATTTCATACTGAATCAACACGGGGCCACTTCAAAGAACTGGCGGCAGGCCTAACGGATGCCTTAAGCAAGAGAGACGGACAGTTTGGTGACTACAGGACAAAAAAATAGCGTTTGCCAATCCTCTGAATGAAAAAGATGCTTCTGAATATTGACGATTTGCTCGCCGCCTCCATATTTGACCCATGACGCCCCCTCAGGATAATGAGATAAATGTCCAATATCTACAGCTTGTTTCATGAACGAACGAAGTCGGGCACAGATTTTATTCTTGATGCCGGCGGAGATACCGTTGCTACCTATATGGACCTTGAGACTCGCAGTGCCCGCTACGCAAATCGACTGGCCGGCCTCGGCTTGGTAAAGGGGGACAGGGTAATGGTCCAGGTGGAAAAGTCAGTAGAAAGTCTTTTCCTGTACTTTGCATGTCTCAGGGCTGGCCTTATATACCTTCCGCTCAATACAGCCTACCAGCGTAGCGAGCTCGAGTACTTTATAGACAACTCTAGCCCAATGCTTATTGTTTGCGCGCCCAACAGTGAAATGCTGTTTACCTCCATCTGTGGCGCTGCCGCCAACATTAAAAAATTCGACATTCAAACACTCGACGGTGATGGTGAAGGATCTATAAACAATAACCTGGGCCATGAAGTTGACACCTTTACCGACCAGCCCTGTGATAAGCGTGATATCGCTGCCATTCTCTATACCTCCGGCACTACCGGGCAACCCAAGGGCGCGATGATCAGCCACGGGAATCTCGAGGCCAATGCAACGACCCTGCACAAAACCTGGGGGTTCACACCCGGGGACCTATTGCTGCATGCTCTACCGATCTTTCATGTCCATGGGCTATTCGTCGCCACGCATCTGGCGGTATTGAATGCCAGCCCCATTATATTTTTGCCCAAATTTGATGCCATGGAGATAACCAGGCTCCTACCCGACGCAAGTGTCTATATGGGCGTACCTACTAACTACACGCGGCTCCTCGCCAACCCTGAATTCGGGACGGATACGTGCCGCAATATAAGGCTATTTACCGCTGGCTCGGCACCCCTCTTACCCCATACATTTGATGAGTTCAGGCGCCGCACAGGTCACACCATTGTCGAACGCTATGGCATGACTGAAACAGGCATGAATACCAGCAATCCACTGGAGGGGGTCAAAAAAGCTGGCACCGTTGGGCTGCCACTCAAGGGAGTTTCGTGCAAAATCATCGACAGTGCCGGAAAAACCCTCGGTGCAAATGAAACCGGAACCCTGCTGGTCAAGGGCCCGAATGTGTTCAGCGGCTACTGGCAACTTCCGGAAAAGACGCGGGAGGAGTTCACAGATGACGGCTATTTCAGAACCGGTGACCTGGCCTGCCGGGATGAAGAAGGCTATATTTCCATTGTCGGTCGGGGGAAGGATCTGATCATTACAGGTGGAATCAACGTTTACCCCAGGGAAGTCGAAAAGGTCATCGACAAGATGCATGGGGTTGATGAATCCGCCATTATCGGATTGCCCCACGGTGACTATGGCGAAGCCGTAACCGCGATAGTAGTCAGGTCTGAAGGATCTGATATTGATGAGCCAACAATCATTCAGCACTTAAAGAGCACCCTCGCAAATTTCAAAGTAGCAAAGCAGGTTTTATTCGTAGATACCCTGCCAAGAAATACAATGGGTAAGGTTCAAAAGAATGTCCTCCGCGAGCAATTCGGACAATAATCGCTTCTCGCTCATGCTAATATGCGCGCTTTACTTCATGTCGTCCAAATAATGAGACTTGGCATCCTCGCTTCGCATCAAGGCACAAATTTCCAGGCGATCATTGATGCATGCCAGTCCGGGCACCTTGACGCAGAAATCGTCGTCGCTATCAGCAACAACGGAAAATCCGGAGCCTTGAAACGCGCAAGATCGGCCTCCATCCCAGCGGTTCACCTTTCCAGCAAGAGTCACCCACAGGAAGAGGCATTGGATGAAGCGATACTCACAACCTTACTTGAGCATCAGGTTGGCCTGGTTGTAACCGTTGGCTACATGAAAAGACTGGGTCAAAAAACCCTGCACCACTACAGGAAAAGAATAGTCAATATTCACCCGTCCCTTTTACCTAAGTATGGTGGCAAGGGCATGTTCGGGATGAATGTTCACAAGGCGGTGTTAGCTTCAGATGATCAGGAGACAGGCATCACGGTTCACTATGTCGACGAAAACTACGACTGTGGGCCAGTAATCTCCCAAACTCGTGTTTCCATACTCACTGACGATACGCCGGAGTCACTCGCAGCAAGAGTTCTCGTCGAGGAACACAAACTACTCATAGCTACTCTCAAGCAACTCACTGAAGCGTCCAACTAATATCTAACCCGATAAACAATAGAAGAACCATGCCAATGGAAGATGAAATCAGCTCAAGACTCAGGGATGCCAGGGCTCCCATCGCTTTGATGACCTGCGAGTCAGGTCGAGCACTTGCTGAAACAGTAGCCGGACACCTTGGGCAGGAACTGATCCCGACAGAGGAGACCTGGTTTGCCTGTGGTGAAGGCAAATTTGAAATAAACGCCAATATTCGCGGACATGATGTCTATATTTTTCAATCACCTATAGGTTGTCAGGATTCTCTGTCAGTATATGACCGCTTCATCATGCTATTACACGCTGTCGAGGCCGCTTCCCTATCCGATGCCGAGTACGTAACGGTAGTTATTCCTTATTATCCAAGCGCTCGTCAGGACAAACGCAAAGGCAGAACCCGGGAAGGTATTAGTGCGGGACTATTTGCACGAATGCTGCAAAGCGCCGGTGCCGACCGGGTTGTTACAACTGAAATCCACAATGATGCTATCGCCGGAATGTTCAACCCGACTCAAACTCATCTGGAGAACGTTTTTCTCACCAGGCGTTTCGTGCAATGGTTGAATTCAAGGAACCTCGTCGGTGATGTGGTGGTCTCCCCTGATGTGGGTTACCTTGAGCGCGCGAGGGCATACGCGGAGGAGCTCGAAGCTGACCTGGCTGCACTTTCAAAAGAACGCGACTATTCGAAACCAAACCATGTGTCTCGCTCGACACTTATTGGCGATGTTCGCGGCCGTAATATTCTGCTTGTAGACGACATTATCGATACAGCTGGTTCGGTTGGTGCCGCCGTTAAGGAGTTGAAAACAAGAGGCGCACAAGACATCATCGTTGCGTGCGTACATCCTGTCTTCTCTGATCCGGCCTGGGAACGTTTAGAAGCAGTGAAGAGCATATCTGAAAGTGAGGGATGGAATTTTCAGGTTGTTGGCACAAGTACAGTTGCTCACCAGGATGCACCGGATTGGTACCACTCCTTCCAGATCGAAAAACTTCTCGCTGCCATCCTGGAAAAAATCAATTCGAGAGGAAGTGTTACCGGTGTGCAGGATCAGCATGAGCAACTGGACAAACCCTGGCCAACGCCTTGACAACCATATGGATAGGTCTATCCTTGTTTTATGGAATTTCGAAACAAGCACGTAATAATTACTAGCGACTCCCAAGTGGTGGGTTAATGCTTGCATGACAAGAATTAGGAACCCGCCAGAATCGGCGGGTTTTTTTTTGGCAACATTTATTCAGGCAGAAAGTATCGTGGCAAACAACATTAAACCAGGAAGTGACACCTTTTCTTTTTTAGAAGCGGAACACGCGGTACTCGACTTCTGGAAAACTTCCAACGTCTTTCAAAAGTCCCTCCAGAATACTGAAAACTGCCTACCCTATGTTTTCTATGATGGGCCTCCCTTTGCAACAGGCTTGCCCCACCATGGTCACCTGGTCGCCTCCACGATCAAGGATGTTGTTCCCCGGTACTTCACGATGAAGGGTTTCCACGTACAACGTCGCTTCGGCTGGGACTGCCACGGCTTACCCATTGAGCATGAAATCGACAAAAAGCTGGGCATGTCTTCGCAGGAAGCTGTCAAAAAACTGGGTATCCGGGGATACAACGACGAATGCCGCAGTATTGTCCAGCGATACACAACTGAGTGGGAGAAAACGATAACCCGAATAGGCCGGTGGGTGGACTTTGAAGATGACTACAAGACGATGGAACCATGGTATATGGAATCCGTCTGGTGGGTTGTCAAACAGCTCTGGGAAAAAGAACTCATCTACCGAGGCGTAAAGGTTGTACCTTTTTCGACAGCACTCGGCACGGTGCTTTCCAACTTTGAGATAGCTTCGAACTACCAGGACATCCAGGACCCTGCCATCACCATATTGTTCGAACTCAAGGACGATAAAAAGAAGTACGAGAAGGGTCTCTGGATCGCTGCCTGGACCACCACACCCTGGACCTTACCCTCAAATCTCGCCCTCTGCGTACGTGACGACATTGACTACGTAACCCTCTATGACGAAGAAATCGACAAACATATCATTGTTGCCAAAGCTCGCATGGAAGAAGTAGGCAAAGGGAAAGATCTGGAAATTGTTGATGAGCGCAAAGGATCAGACCTGGTTGGTAAGACATACCAGCCCCTTTTTCCATATTTCGCGGAAATGGCTAGTGAAGGCGCATTTACCATAGTCTCAGACGATTATGTGACGGCTGAAAGTGGAACAGGTGTGGTTCACCAGGCTCCCGCTTTCGGTGAGGATGATTTCCGCGTCCTGAAGAAAGCCAACATTACTGCTACGGTTTGTCCAATCGACATGAGTGGCAAATTCACAGATGAGGTCAGTGACTTTGCCGGCATGTACGTAAAAGATGCGGATAAAAACATCATTCGATATCTGAAAGAAAGCGGTAACCTCTATATCCAGGATGTGATCGAGCACAGCTACCCCTTCTGCCCAAGATCCGATACACCAATCATCTACCGAACAATCGATTCCTGGTACGTAAAAGTTGAGCAGATGACAGATGCGCTGACTGCAGCCAACCAGGCAATCAACTGGGTTCCCTCACATATTAAAGCTGGCCGAATGGGAAACTGGCTTGAAGGTGCCATGGACTGGGCAATTTCACGGAACCGATATTGGGGAACACCACTGCCCATCTGGATCAATGATGTTACCGGCAACCAAATTTGCATCGGCTCGCGTGAAGAACTTGCACAATATACACAAACAAAGGTAGATGACCTGCACCGGGAAAACGTTGATCCCCTAACCTTCACGCTCGAAGGAGAGGAAGGCACCTACCGCCGGATCGATGAAGTCCTCGACTGCTGGTTTGAGTCCGGCTCGATGCCATACGCACAACTGCACTATCCATTTGAAAATCAGACATCATTTGACAGCGGCTTTCCAGCCGAATTTATTGCCGAAGGTCTCGACCAGACTCGAGGCTGGTTCTATACCTTGATTGTCCTCGGCACAGCCCTGTTCGATAAACACCCCTTCAAGAACGTTATCGTCAACGGTATCGTTATGGCGGAAGACGGCAAGAAGATGTCAAAAAGACTTCGAAACTACACGCCACCCGATGAATTGATGGAAACATATGGTGCAGATGCGCTGAGACTTTACCTAATCAATTCAGGTCTCGTTCGCGCTGAGGAACAGCGGTTTGTGGATACGGGCGTTAAGGATATGGTTCGCAGGGCGCTGCTTCCCTGGTTGAACGCATTCAAGTTCCTAAATACCTACGCCGAAATTGATAGCTGGAGCCCTGGCGATGCCCAGACAGAACCACAAAACATCATGGATCAATGGATCCTCTCTCGTTTGCAGTCCCTCAAGGCCAACATTGCACAGGAAATGGATTCTTATCACCTCTACAATGTTGTTCCCGCACTATTCCAGTTCATTGAAGACCTGACTAACTGGTACATCCGCCTCAACCGGTCACGTTTCTGGGCAGAGGAGATGACCGAGGACAAGGCCAGCGCCTACTCAACCCTGTACACTACAATCTACGAACTGAGCTTGAGTATGGCTCCCTTCGCCCCCTTCCTTGCGGAGACCATCTATCGGGAACTAAAGGCTTTTGGCACCAGCGAGCTACCGGAATCTGTTCATCTGTGCAGCTATCCCGAAGCGGACAAGCATCGAATAAAAGCCCTGCTGGAAAGCGCGGTTACACGTATGCAGCATATTGTTTTTTTAGGGCGCCAAAAGCGTAACCAGGAAAAAGTAAAAACGAAATTTCCCCTGTCCCGCTTGACTGTTGTTCACAAGGATACTGAATTACTCGATGAAATCGCCCGGCTGGATGAATACATTAAAACTGAGCTGAACGTAAAGGCGATCGAATATTCCACGGACGAAAACAGATATATCACCCTCTATGCCAAGCCTAACTCTCCTGTACTGGGCAAAAGGCTAGGACGACGCTTCAAAGATTTTAAAAAGGAAATCGAAACGCTCGATGCGCAAACTATCGCCGAATTTCAGGATCGAGGGGAGATGGAGATTGATGGGGAACAACTGGATGCCGAAGATATCCTTATTTTTCGCGAAGCCCGGGAGGGAACAAACGCCCTGTCAGATCGCTATGTTTCAATTGATATGGACTGCGAACTTAACGAAGAACTTCTGCACGAAGGATTGGCAAGAGAAGTCATCAATAGAATACAAAAATCAAGGAAGGACGCCGGGTTCAACGTTGTCGATAGAATTCGAATTCGGCTGCACGCGTCATCCGAGTTGGGGCTCGCTATCAATGAACACCGCTCCCATATCATGAGTGAGACGCTGGCACTGGAAATTGAAGAATCAGAAATTGAGCCACTACCCCTCTCTTTCGAAATTGATGAGCACACGCTCAGTATGTCAATCGAGAGAGTTAGCTAGTTCCTGTCCGTATGCAGACGGCCAAATACCACTAGGTACACAATACAACCACTTTGAAAGGAACTAGCTAAAAATCAAAGGATTGTATTCTTGCTCCGATAAACGAGCGCTTCATTTACTTAACCAAGCAAGTCGTCGATGTCAAAAGGTTTCTTGACAAAGTAGGCATTAGGATCATTGCTGATATTGGAAATGACCTGTTCCTGATGGTAACCACTGATCAGTACTACGGGCGCCTTAATCCCATGGGAGCGGATGTATTTGTACACTTCGGTACTGGACATTTTTGGCATAGTGCAATCAATTACGCACAGAACGAAGTCTTCGCTACCCTATAATCAGTTTCTTGGCTTCCTTGCCATCTTCAACTGAAGTCAAATGGAAACCGTCTCTTTCTAAAATGGAAGCAATCAAACACCTGATTCTGGCATCATCATCGGCCAGCAGGATCCTTCCTTTCACCTCTCCGTGCGGAGATCTTGAACCAGACCCCGTCTTCTGTACAAGGTCATGAAGCAGGACTACAGGAAAGTAAATGGTGAATTCCGCCCCTTTACCTTCACTGGATTTCACCTCGATGAAGCCCTTGTGCTGACAAACGATGCCAGACAAAAAAGATAGTCCAAGCCCCTTGCGAGTACTTTTCTCTGAGTAAAAGGGATCGAAGATCTTATCAATCTACAACGGATCCATACCCAAACCAGAGTCCTTAACGCGAAGGAAGAGATAAGCACCCTTCTCTAATTCGTTAGCAAAGAAGCTGCCCCTAAGAAGCCGCTCATAAACCTCAACTAGTCCGGTTGTGATTTCTATGACCCGGGATTGCCCTCTATCGCATCAACAGCATTAGTGACAAGGTTCATCAATACCTGGTCCAATTGAACCTGATCACCTTTCATCAACGGCAGGTCTCGAGTCAAATTCTGTATTACCTTGATTTTTTTCGGCACAACGGAGTTGACTAGGCTGGACATCTTGCCCACCATCTCAGAAATATTTAGGGTCTCAAATTCAATGGCACCCTTGCCCGCGTAGACAAGCATCTGAGAGGTTAAATCAACCGCTTGCCTTGCCCCGGACATCACCATGTAGAGGTCCTTTCTGACATCACTTTCAGTCGGCAACTTCTTCATGGCGAGGCCGCTGTACCCCAGGATGCTGGTCAGCATGCTGTTAAAGTCGTGAGCAATCCCTCCAGCAAGGACGCCAAGGCTTTCAAGCTTTCGCGCCTGCGAAAACTGCATTTCCAGACGTCTATTCTCAAGTTCATATTTTTCAAGTTTTGCATTCTGATCATCGAGGCTGACAATCATCCTCTCAGATGAAATCATTATCAGGACTACGGAAATGATCATCACGAGAGTTGAGTTGTAGAAAAAAAACAGCACAAACAGTGTTTCGTTCTGCAGTAATGTAGGCAGGACCAACTTGAAGCAGACATGGAGAACCAAAAGTCCGCTGAGCCATAGAATCCCCAATGACTGGGAACTCCTCGCTTTGAATAAATAGGAGATACTCACCAGCAAAAGAGTTACTACTGGTATTTCAGCAATAATCCATTCAGTGAGGCCGAACTCACTTATTGCCATCACATAAACGACAAAGGCGCTATAAAAAATGACGCCAGCCAGCATCAATGTCATTGGTACCTTGCGCTTTACCAAGTGAGCAATACAAACGAGCATCAAGGCAGCAAAAACAATCTTGCCAATTCCACCTAGCACAAAAGGTAATTGATAGGATACCAACAACGCACCTACTGAGAAGGCGGTCTGACTGAACATTTCAACAGTCAACGCTGCAGCACCAAATTTCAGGCACTTGTGTCCCAGTTTGGCGTAGTAGTATCCAAGGCTGACCAGCAGGATTAGGTCAAAAAATAGGATAAAAACCAGCAATTACAATATTGTAATTGAATTTGAATCCGTAAGAATCTACTTTAAGATCGGATTTAGTTTCTACCTAAGATCAAGTAAATGCAATGTATTCACCAGTGTTAGTCGGAACTTTATAGGGGCATGACCCATGGATGAACTTCTCAACAATTCAATCGTTGCCATCGCCGATAGCATTCGTACCAGGAAAGTGAAGTCTAAGGAGGTTGTCACCGCATTCCTTGATCGCATCGAAGGTGTAAATAAGAAACTGAATGCGGTTGTCACGTCCACCGCCGAAATGGCCCTGAAGCACGCTGACAAGGCGGATGCAGACCTCGACAAAGGCAATTCTCACGGTTCCCTTCATGGTGTACCAATAACAATTAAAGATAGCCTGGATACCATTGATGTCGTAACAACCTGGGGCACCCTTGGAAGGAAAGACTTTCGGCCCGGTCGCGATGCGACCTGTGTTGATCGCCTGCGAAAACAGGGCGCTATTTTGTTGGGGAAAACTAATACCCCGGAGTTCACTCTCTCATTCCAGACTGACAACCTGGTTTTCGGTAAAACCAATAATCCTTACGACCCTACCCGAACCCCGGGAGGCAGCAGTGGCGGCGCAGCAGCCATCATTGCTGCCGGTGCATCGCCACTCGATATCGGTACTGATACCGACGGCAGCCTGAGGTTACCCAGTCACTTCTGTGGTATAGCCTGCATCAAACCCACATCAGGCCGGGTTCCGTGTACCGGCAATGCCCTACCTAGTACAGGCTTGATCGCGCCACTCACTCAGCCAGGACCAATGGCAAGATATGTTGAAGATTTATACTACATTCTCAAGATTATCTCAGGCCCGGACTTGCTGGACCCACATGCGATAGACGCACACTTGCACGACCCGTACCAGGTCGATGTCGCAACCTTGAGGATCGGTTATCACACGGATAATGGGATCAGGGCTCCGAGCAAAGATATCGTTCAGACGGTCATCGATGTCGTTGACCTTCTCATGGACCACAATCTAACCGCCACTGAAGCAAGACCAACCGGGATCGAGATGGCAGGGTTTATCTTTACACAGGTGTTGTCAGCCGACGATGGGGAAATGCTCGACGTGTTGCTCGAGGACAGTCGCACGCGAGAGCCTTCCCCCTCGATTCTGGAAAATATGAAACGAGCAACAAGTGAGCTATCGGCTGTCGAATTTGCCCAGGTAATGAACCTGTGGCACAACTTCCAGAGTTCCATGTTGGGCTATTTCCACGACTTTGATATCCTCATAACCCCGGTGAATGCTGGTGCAGCCATCGAGCATGGCGAAAAGGAGGAAGTAGGAAGCCACACCTACACTAGTGCATACAATCTAGCTGGTTGGCCTGCAACGGTAATTCGTGCTGGCACCACTGATCGCGGCTTGCCGATAGGCATTCAGATTCTGAGCCGTCCATTTCGCGAGGATCATTGTCTTGCCGTAGCAGCGTGGCTTGAATCCAGGTTAGATCCGTTCAAACCCCCAGAAATCAATGCTTTTGGCTAGCTAGTTCCTGTCCGGGAACAGACTTATTTGACCGAATACCGGTCCTAGAAAATAGCTTTAGGTATATGAAACAATCACTTTGAATGGAACTGGTCCGCTCGATGCTAGAAATGAGACAAGAATTGGTTAACTTCCAGGAATAGCTGTCTAAACCACTTTTGAATATTTGGCGTCTAAATATTCATCACGTACAGATATCCACATGTCGCGAGCGACTAGAAACAACGGGCTTCAAACAGTATGCTACGCAGCCTCACACTCATGTTATGAGAAGAAATCAGTATGGCGTTAAACCTCTACAAACTATCTGCCCACTGCACCAGGATTTTGCTATTGGCGGTCAGCTTCCCCGCTATGGGAGAAAATCTCAGCGAAATATATGACCAGGCGGTCATGAATGACCCCCAACTTGGTGCTGCCAAGGCGCAGTACATGTCCCGCGGAGAGATCGTCAATCAGGCCAGGGCAGGCATTTTGCCGTATGTATCGGTAGCAGGTAGTACATCAGATGAATACCGCAAAACACCTGTCGTACCGGGAACAATCCCTGTTGAGAACTTTAACAATCATGGCTGGCAGGCCGTGCTCAGTCAGCCGGTATTCAGGCTGGACCGCTGGTACCAGTTTCAGCAGTCAAAGAATATTGCTGCTCAGGCGATGGCACAGTTTGCGTCCGATCAGCAGGACCTCATCGTTCGAGTAGCAACGAGCTATCTTAACATTCTGGAGAGGCAGGATGCCCTGAGCGCTTCCAACGCAGAAAGGGAAGCCGTCGCAAGGCAACTTGAGCAGGTGCAGCAACGATTTGATGTTGGCCTCGTCGCTATCACCGATGTGCTCGAATCGACCGCCGCATTCGACTCATCAACCGTAAATGTTATCGAAGCAGAAGGTGCACAATCAGTCAGTTTTGAACCACTTCTACGTTTAACCGGTGAGAGCATCAATTCAGTTCTTGCACTGTCCAGTGAGTTCCCCGTAAAAGCACCCGATCCCATGGATGAGAACGCATGGGTACAGAGGGCGCTGGAACACAACTTTTCTCTTGTTGCAGCAAATGAAGTTGTAAGAGCAGCAGAGCGACAGATTAAAATTTCCAAATCCGGTCACCTTCCGACCATCGACGCCCAGGTGTCATATAGCCATAGCATTTCTGGCGGAGGTGGCTTCTTCGGATCCAAAGCTGACAACAGGTCCATGGCCCTGCAAATGAATATTCCAATATATTCTGGTGGTGGGACTCACTCCGTTGTACGTGAATCCGGGTACAAACTGGAAGAGGCGCAGAAGAACCTCGACCTGACCCGACGGACCGTGGTGGAGAACACTAAAAGCCTCTACACAGCTATCAATACTGATGTCGCAAGGGTGCGCGCCAGGCTGCGTGGCATCGAGTCCAGCCAGAGTGCCCTCGACGCAACCCAGACTGGATACGAAGTCGGCACCCGCAATATCGTTGATGTGCTACTGGCACAACAGCGTTTGTACCTGTCGAAATTCCAATATGCCAGCGCGCGGTACCAGTACATTAAAGACACTTTTCAACTCAAACAGTTGGTAGGTGCCCTTAGCCCTGATGACATATATGATCTGAATGAATTTGTTAAGGTGGATAAATTAGTCACAAGAAAGACGCCAACAACAAGATAAATGGTTAGACTATCGCCCATCTGGTGAACTGACTCCATGGAGACGTGGAAATGAAATACAAATGGCTGAGTGCGGTAGCTTTAGTCACCACTTTGGCTGCTGGAGTTCTGACTGCAGTGGTTCTGGCTACCAGCCAAGACAACGAACCGGCACCTCCCCCTGAAGCGACTACCCATATTTCAGCCACTCTCACTGATGATGAGAGTAACAATATCGCAGTTTTTAGCGATGTAAGTCCGTCAGTAGTCTTTGTTACCAATACACAACTCCGACGGCAAATGTTTTCCCTCAATGTCATGGAAATACCCAAGGGCAGTGGTACTGGTTTCATTTGGGATGAAGCAGGGCTTATCGTCACCAATTTCCATGTGGTATACCGTGCAAACAAAATAACTATAACCCTTCAGTCAGGAAAAAGTTACGACGCAGAAGTTGTTGGGACCTCTCCGGAAAAAGACATCGCACTACTGCGCATTAGTGCGCCTGATGAAAAGCTAAAAGCGATAAACCTCGGTGATTCCAGTTTACTCTCCGTAGGCCGCAAGGTGCTGGCCATCGGCAACCCGTTTGCCCTGGATACAACCTTGACGGTTGGTGTCGTCAGCGCCATCGGACGCGAAATTAAGTCAATCAGTAATCGCACGATCAAGAATGTTATCCAGACGGACGCTGCGATAAACCCTGGTAACTCAGGTGGACCACTACTCGACTCCATGGGTCGATTGGTTGGCGTCAACACCGCAATATTCAGCCCCACTGGGGCGAGCGCAGGTATTGGCTTTGCGATTCCAGTAAACACGGTTAAAGCCATTATTCCTCAGCTACTGAAATACGGCCGCCTCTACCGGCCGATCCTTGGCATCGAAACCCTTGCCCTGACCGACTATTGGGCCAAGCGGCTCAGGGTCAAGGGCGTGGCAATTTTGTCCGTTAAGGAAGGGCTTCCAGCAGCGAAAGCAGGAATGATAGGTGTACGCGAGGATCGGCGGGGCAATATCCACCTTGGTGACGTAATAGTCGCTATTAACAGCGAACCTGTAACGAATGAAGACTCGTTGCTATCATTGCTAGAGCAACAGGGTCCTGGTGACATCATTACTGTAACAACGCTTAGGAATGAAGAAATGCAGGAATATGAGGTTACTCTAAGCTCTCCAGAAACCTGAGCAAAACAAGAAAAACAATAGAGAATATGTTTTTATCTTCACTGACTGACCGCCAAAAGGAAGCATTTTTTTGCCTTGCACACTCAGTTGTCATATCCGATGGCGAACTCAGTGTGGGCGAACAGGTGATGATGGAAGAAATGCGCCGGGAAATGGTACTGCGCGCAGACTTTGAACCTCAATACATGAATGTAGAAGGTACCCGGCAAATATTTGATACCAAAAGGTTAAGGTTCATTGTCCTGATTTCCCTTATTCGGCTAGGCTACGCTGATGATGCGTTCGAAATTGAAGAGCGGAGTTTCCTCAAACTATTGTGTGATGAAATGGAAATCTCAAACGACGATTTCGCCCTGATTGAAAACTGGGTTCGACGTTTGATAGCGCTTGAGCGGGAGGCTAATGCTTTTTTCTAGCAGGCTTATCCTGAGCGTTGCATCCACTCTTGCATTGACCTTTTTACTGGTCGCCTGCACCTCCACACCCACCAGTACCGAAGTCACCTCAGAGATGCTGCTGGCAAAACCACCCCTTGACTGGCAGCTTGTCTACCAGATGAACAACATCTCAACACGATTGTCTGAATTTGTTCCGCCAGATGAAACCAATACTGAGTGGACCTCCAGGCTGTCTCTTGAATCTTTCAAGGAACTCGTGGGCTCTGACCCAATCGAAACATTACTGTCTGAAGTCACCCATGATCAGCAGGACTGCAATTTTGTCCAGCACTTCAACCTCTTCTCTGGATTCGAAAATGGTTTCCCGGTGTCCGTGAGGCTATTCCTTTGTGGAGAAAGTACCAACTCCGGTAAGGGGGAAATAAAGATGGCCAAGGCCATTGCCGGCAACGACTATTTCTATCTTCTTAAGCTGCTGAAGCAAATAGAGCCATTTGAGCCCAACCAGCCAGATTTCGCAAGGGAGGAAATCGCCGCATGGTCAACCTACTTTCGAAGCATTTCGCTTTGCGATGGCAACAAACCTGAACACCCCTGCTCGGATAGAGAGTCTGAATAGAGAGCCTGGCCAGAGAGACCGAATAGAGACTCGATAATAGAAATTCGTGTTCAACCAAACCGACCCCAAAAGATCACCCCCTCCTCTCACATTGTTTTAAGAGATTGCTGATAGCAGCCCTCCGCCTCCGCTGCGAAGCTTACTCAGTCGCAGGTATGCGGCAAGCGCCATGAACAACTGGTTAGACAATTTTCTATTCGCATGTCTCCCCGGCACCAGCATTCTTTGTGATGCATATAGCGGGCGCATATTAGATCTCTGCACGACCTGTGAATCAGATCTGCCATGGATCAACCATGCCTGCAAGATATGCTGCATTCCCCTACCAGAAAGTGATGTTATCTGTGGGAAGTGCCTTATCAACAGACGGCCTTTCACTCGCTGCCATAGCGGCTTCATATACCGGTTCCCGATTGACAGGCTTATCCTAGACTTTAAGGAAAAGTAAAATCTGGTCATTGGAAAAATCCTGTCCACATTGCTAGCAAACTCCGTTCCAAAGAATTTTCTACGGCCGGATCTGCTAGTACCCGTTCCTCTACATAAATCAACACAAAGTAGGCGAGGGTTCAACCCGTCGGTTGAAATCGCTCGCACCCTCGCAGATCGCTGGTCAATTTCCCTTGATACTCGAAACTGTTTTCGAACCAGGAACACCGCCGTACAAAAATCCCTGGGTCCCAAGGATCGCGCGGAAAATATGTGCGGTGCATTTAGGATAAAAAAGGATTTCCAGGGCGAGCGTATCGCCATTGTTGATGATGTGGTGACCTCTGGCGCTACAGTTTCCGAAATTGCGAGGGAAATTGTCGCACGGGGTGCAGGGTCGATCGAAGTAATATCCATCGCCAGAACTTCTATTTGTACTCACTGAAAGTGGCCGGACTAACCGTGTCATCCGCGCCTGTGGTAAAGTCGACTCCAGATTGCAGGATGAAAATTATGGATTGGCAACTGGTTGATTTGGGGCGAGATTTTATCGCAGGTATTGCGGCCCCGGAATCATTCAACGAAAGTTATCATATCGTCATATCTGACGACGAAGTCCTCACCACAGACAGCGTTTATCCCTGGAGACCACTAGACCAGGATCAATGGCGCTGGCTGGGCCTTGATGTGGTTGCAAGCCACTATCTGGGTCAGATAAACAACGTACCGGTTTTCACCAATGAAGTCGATCCGGAGGCAGATAACCCGGAGGGTTATGAGTTTATGACTCTATGGTCATTCGTGAGCCAGGTAGACCCACAACTTTTCAGCCTACTTGGCCGAGCCAGGCAGATAGTGGAATGGCACAGAAATCATCACTACTGTGGCCGTTGTGGTCAGGAAACGAGCAGCTTTGAATCTGATCGCTCAAGAAGATGTCAGAGCTGTAACCTCACTTTTTACCCTAGGCTGTCTCCTTCCATTATCGTCTGCGTTAACAAGGGGGAGGAAATCCTTCTCGCCAGGAACCTCAAGGCTCCGGGAAGTTATTACAGCACAATTGCAGGTTTCGTCGAGCCGGGAGAGTCAATTGAAGAAACCGTCCACCGTGAAGTACTTGAGGAGGTCGGTATAAGAGTCAAGAACCTGAAGTACTACGGCAGTCAGTCGTGGCCATTCCCAGACTCTCTGATGTTCGGTTTTCACGCAGAGTATGAAAGTGGGGAATTCGTACTGCAGGAAACCGAAATTGTCGATGCCGGTTGGTTCCACTACACCAACCTTCCCAACAAACCCGCTATGTTCTCAATATCCGGCTGGCTGATTAACGACTTTATCAAGCGGGCCCAAGCTAATTTCGGCCCTTAAATAGGTAAACTTCTCCATATATCAATACACTAGAATAACTTTTGGCTTATAAAATAATTTCTTACAAAGGAAGGGGCCGCCTTGGATAGCCCACTCGATGTTAGAAAACGGACAAAAACAAACAAACCAGATCCAGCTTCAGGAATAATGGCCGGATCCGTTCATTTCCTTGTTCTCGTTGCCTGGCTAACTTTCCAATCAAACGGCGTTTCTGCCGAAACTGTTCGCATAGCCGTCGCGTCAAATTTCCACCCTACGCTCACCAAGCTTGTTCAGGCTGTGCCTAAGGAGCCAGATACTGAATATGTTTTGATTTCAGGATCAACTGGCGTGCTTTACTCGCAGATTTCAAATGGGGCCCCCTTCGACATTCTAATGGCGGCCGATAAGGTGAGACCGGCACTTCTTGATACTCAAGGTTTGATTGAAGCCGGTAGCAGGAAAACCTATGCGGTAGGCCGGTTAGCGTTATGGGCACCCAGGCCTACCTTCCCGGTCAATGAAGTCTTTTTACAAAACTTTCAGGGTAACCTCGCTATAGCTAATCCTGAAATAGCACCCTACGGGGTTGCAGCAAAGGAACTGCTGTCACCTCTTGACCTATCAAAGATCAGGCTCATAAAGGGGAATAACGTTGGCCAGGCATTTCATTTTGTGCAGACAGAAAATGCACAGGCAGGCCTGGTCGCCTTATCACAGGTTCTACACAGCAGGATCAGCAAGAAGTTTTTCTGGCCGGTGGACCAGGGCCTTTACAAACCGATAGAGCAGCAGATGGTCACTATGAACCAGTCCCCCGGAACGATTGAATTTACCGCATTCCTGACCACTGACGCCGCGATGCGCATCATCTCCAACGATGGCTATCAGTTACCCGGCCCCAGGGAGAATTAGCGAAGTGATAGACCCAGATCTTGTATCTCTAACAATTACCCTGAAGCTTGCTGCCGTTACCACTCTCATACTATTTATGGTTGGAACCCCGCTCGCCTGGTGGCTCGCCCGAACCAGGCATATCGCTGGCTTTCTAGTAGAGCCCCTCGTTGCGTTACCCATTGTTTTGCCGCCGACTGTCCTCGGATTCTACTTCCTTATTTTGTTTTCACCCAACAGCGGATTCGGGAAGGCCTGGACTTCTATGACTGGCAGCACCCTTGCCTTCACCTTCGAAGGTCTTGTCATCGGCTCCGTCATCTACTCCCTTCCGTTCTACGTCCAACCCCTGCAAATTGCCTTTTCTGGCGTAAGACAAGAACTGCTGGATGCTGCCGCAACAATGGGCGCGGGACCCATGGACCGGTTCGTAAACATCGTCGTGCCGATTTGCAGAAGTGGGTTCGTTGTTGCCAGCACGCTTGCATTTGCACATACGGTTGGTGAGTTTGGAATTGTGCTAATGATTGGTGGAAATATTTCAGGTGAAACTCGCGTACTCTCCATCGCCTTGTTTGATCATGTGGAAACCCTTCAGTATGCTCGCGCTCACTTGATGGCAGCGGGGCTCCTGATATTTTCCTTCACGCTGTTACTGATTGTCTACACCCTAAATCGAAGGCAGGCAGGGCAATTCAGTCGTTCGGATTCAGGCAGCTAAGATGGAAATAAATGCTGACATTCACCTCACTCGCGATCCTGACTTTGTGCTGGATGTAAACCTGACGGTTCAGCCGCACGGGATCACTGCCCTCTACGGTCCATCGGGATCGGGCAAATCCACCCTCCTGCGTCTACTGGCAGGTCTTGAACGAGGAACCCGGAGCGATCGAATTGAGATCACTGATGGGAAAAATGTCTGGCAAAATAAGCATAGCTTCGTCCGGCCTGAGATGCGTGGAGTGGGCTTTGTATTCCAGCAACAGCAGCTATTCCCTCACCTCTCAGTCCAAGGCAATCTCAATTTTGCTCTCAGCCGTCAGCATACCGAACACAACCTGGATATAAACCAGGTGTATGACTGGTTAAACTTGCAACCGCTGCTGGACAAGGAAATCAGGCAACTATCCGGAGGTGAGGCCCAGCGAGTAGCCATCTCGCGGGTTTTGCTAAACGGAGCAAAGTGTTTATTCATGGATGAGCCGCTTGGTTCCATCGACGTCCCATCACGGTCGCGAATACTCCCCTACCTAGATCGCTTACACAGGAATCTTCAAATCCCGATGGTCTATGTGAGTCATTCATACGAAGAGATCACCTATCTCGCTGATCATCTCTTTGTACTCGACAATGGAAAGATAACGTCACAAGGCTCAATGCTTGAACTTTGTTCAACCCTCGAACTGAACTCCGGGGAGGGAGATGCGGCTGCGGTGGTCATACAGTGCACCGTCGCGAAACACGACCATAACTATCGTTTGAGTGAACTTGATTTTGAGGAGGCAAGCATCTTCGTCAATGCAGAGCAGTATCAGGTTGGCGATTCACTTCGGGTTCGAATTCCTGCGAAGGATGTCAGCATCACTACGACCCGACCAGAAAACACCAGCATTCTAAATGTACTTGAAGTTCAGATCGTGTCATTTGAAGAAAGTACCGGGCCAAGCGTTCTCGTCAGACTACGTCGAAAAAGGCAATTTATTCTAGCAAGAATTACAAAAAAGTCCCTGAACCTGCTAGGCCTTCAACCCGAACAAACAGTCTATGCTCAAATAAAGAGCGTAGCACTTTTGATGGAAAGTATTAATGACTGAAGAGCACCCCTTCACGAGCCTGACACCCGACCTTGTAATGGATGCGGTTGAAAGTGTGGGTTATCAATGCGATGCCCGTATTCTTGAACTTAACAGTTACGAGAACCGGGTTTATCAGATCGGTATCGAAGATAACGAACCGGTCGTTGGAAAATTCTACCGCCCCAACCGGTGGAGTGACGAGGAAATTCTCGAGGAACATGAGTTCACACAGGAACTGGCTGACGAGGAAATTTCAGTCGTCTCACCGCTACAGATTGATGGTGACAAAACACTAAGCGCCTTCCACCAGTTTCGTTTTTCACTCTACCCTAGGAGGGGCGGGAGAGCACCCGAACTGGATGACCTGAATTGCCTGGAAATACTTGGCCGGTTTATTGGCAGGATACATAGCGTCAGTACAAGGAGAAGGTTTGAACACAGAAGGGCCATTTCAATTGAAGAATACGGTATTGAGACACGTAAATTCCTGCTGGAGAATAATTTCCTGCCCCTCGAACTCCTGCCGGCATATGAATCTGTCTCAGAAGGTTTACTGCAGGACCTTGAACCCATTATGACGGCTTTCCCCTATCGGTCTATTCGCCTACATGGTGATTGCCACATGGGCAATATCCTCTGGCGGATAGATACACCACACTTTGTCGACTTTGATGACGCTCGCTCGGGGCCTGCAATCCAGGACCTGTGGATGATGCTATCAGGTGAACCATCTGAGCAATCCAACCAGATGTCCACAATTTTGAAGGGCTACAGAGATTTCTCAGATTTTGACTACACGGAACTGCGGCTAATAGAGCCCCTGCGCACCCTGCGCATGATGTATCACGCGGGATGGCTTGCCAGGCGTTGGGATGACCCGGCCTTTCCGCGGGCATTCCCATTTTTCAACACTGAACGCTACTGGTCGGAACATATTCTGGAACTCAGAGAGCAGTGGTCCAAGTTGAGTGAACCGACGCTTCAGGTTTTTGACTGAGCTGAGTGGAGTTGGTGGCAGAACCTCCCATTGCTTAACCCGCTTCCAGGATTGCGCGCACAGGGACAATATTAGTTGCTTGGCAGGCTGCGGGGTTATTCGCAAAAGATAGCTGGGTACCCCTTCCTCCGCAGCCTGCGGCTCTCCGAGCTCGGCGCCCCAGCTACCTTCACTTTAGTCGAGAGCTCCTAAAGGGTCTCTCTCCATGCGTTCAGCGCTGCGCTTGAAGGCATACGGAAGGGATACCCAGCCACCTTTCGCTAGTTAACCTTGATCTGACACTAATTCGGCGGAATTCAGCAGTTAGGATTGAATAGTCTGGTACCTGACCTGGAGTGGCTAGCGCCAGGGACGGACGGGGTCGCCGAGACGCGGGAATGGCGGGATCTCTAAGACATACTAAACTTGTTTACCACAGGATTGGCATAGGTCTTCAACCACTGCGCACGATAGGCAACGTCACAATCTTGCTGACGACTCTCATAGGCCGCCGGATCACCAGTAGTGGCCTGGTCACGCACCTGATCCCAGATGCTCTGATACTGATCTTCCTTAATCTGGGACAGAGCCCAGTAGCTAATCGGGAATAATTTCAGATTCGCCAATACCTGACGGTCAACTTCAAGGGCAACATCTTCCGCAGTCGAGAAAGATGTATCGAGCACATCACCAAGCCTGAGGATGATGTTTCCTTTAAAGCCGGCTAATCCTCTAGCCAGGCTCAACAGATCCTCTCCTTCTGTTTTCTGGTACTCACCGGTCTGGGCAATAGATGTCAGCTCCCTGGCTTTCATCTCATCACAGGGATCAAACTCGTAGGCCAGAGACATGGGGACAATCTTCAGTGAGGCTATGTGCTCAGCAAAATCCCGTTTTCGATCGTGCAGCGTCAGCATCTTGATTACTGCCGGGTCAGTCCGGTCAATGCCATCCTTAGCCCTGCCCTCACTCTGGGCAATCCAGATTGAAGAGCCCTCTCGCAAAGAGTTCTGGATATACTCTGAGGCATGCGCCAACGCCTTATAAACACTTCTCTTGTCTTTACCAGATCGCTTGATAAAGAAGCTCTTGTTCAGTTTCATCAGGTCAGTTGCGAATGGACGCTGTATCAGGTTATCCCCCACGGCAATCCGGGCAGTTTCGTAATCAGACCGGTGCAGCGCATAATTCAACAGCATGGAATCTCCAGCAATGTCGCGATGATTGCTGATAAATAGGTAGGACTCATCCTGATCCAGCTTTTCAACCCCTTCACAACGGAAACTGGTGGCCGTCTCTTTTAGCAATCGTTGAACCGCCTGGGCAACGATCTCCTGGATACCCTTGATGGAATTGACACCATGCAATTGTCTGCCCAGCCGATGTGCCACAAACTTTTCCACTGGCCAGGGTAGATAGCGGTGAACCCCGGGTGCCTGCCATTTACTCAGGAACCTCAATAGCTCTGCATCTCGAAGCAGCCGACCAACGACGTTGGTGACTTCTGCATCTTCGTAAGGCCTTATGTCTTCAAAACTGCTCATGGATACTAGGCATTCTACTTGTTATGGTGGTGTGTCGGGTTAAAATTGCAGTGGTTTTTACTTTTTTGTCATCCATGAACAATTCAATTGAAATTCGCAGAGCAACCGAGTCTGACCTTGAAAGACTGACTGAGATTTACAACCACTATGTGATTACATCAGCCGTGACATTCGATACAAAGCCATTCGCTCCGGAAGAAAGGCGCGACTGGTTTCACCAGTACAACAACGCACTCTATATACTCCTCGTCGCATACCTTGACGGAAAGCCTATCGGCTATGCCAGCAGCAGCCAGTTCAGGCAAAAGCCAGCTTATGATCGCTCAGTTGAAACCACCATATATCTGGATCCGGATTTCGACGGCCGCTGCTTCGGCAGGCAGCTTTACTCAAGACTGCTTCAGGACTTGGAAACTGCAGGCACCCACCGCTGCTATGGCATCATAACACGGCCAAATGATGCAAGCCTTGCCTTGCACACCTCCCTGGGATTCAAGGAGGTCGGGTATCTAACGGAGGTCGGTTACAAATTCGGGAAGTACTGGGATAACGTTTGGACAGAGAAGACCGCTTGAATGCTACTGGACAACTAGAAAAACCCCTGTCCCCATTAACAGGAAAAATACCAGCCTGCGGACCAATCGATCAGGAATGAGGTACATGAATTTGCCCGTGACCAGGGTGGCAACAATAACAATCGGGATAGATGTGGCAGCAGTAATAAGCACCTGGCTATCTATGTGCCCTGCTACTGCCACGACAAAAGTTCTCCAGAGTGTAGAGATAGCGAATATAGCAAGAAGTGTTGCCCTGATCGTATTTAGTTCGATTGGCTGGCGGTACATGAAGTAAGCAAGTGGAGGCCCTCCGGAACTGTATAGACCAGCCATCACACCCCCCAACATACCGCAAAGAGTCCTAATGGGTTTAGGGGATTCTTTTTCATAAGCCGCAGGGGTAATCATCAACATGACACCCGCACAGATGATGACAACACCCAGCAGGACCTTGAGAAAGTTGTAATATTGAGTACCGAGAAATTCAAGGAAAATGACACCCACCAACATAAATGGAACTAAACCAATGGCAACCCATTTGACATACTCAAGATCAATATGGTGCCTGCTCGCCCTGAGTGCAACCAGCACATTCGCCAGTGCGACAAAGCTGATAACCGCCGCTGCAAAACTAATTTCAGCAATCCCCAGAACTGTCACGCCGGCTATTATGATCAAACCCAATGCAAATCCTGTAACCGTCTGGACAACTGCCCCAAAGGCCACCAAAGCAAAAAAAAGTAGTGTGTTAGTCTCGATCATTGTGTTTGAATCTGATTATTATCGTACCAGCATATCGTGAATTTCGAGTGTTGGGACTTACCTGAATCAATAAACGGAAAATCTGCAATGCTCTGGATAAAGACCGCTCATATCCTATTCGTGATGGCTTGGATGGCGGGCGTCTTCTATCTGCCCAGGATCATCGTGCACTATGTCGAGGGCCAGGCAGCAAATGAAGACACCAGACGTCTGGTTATCATGGCATCAAAGCTCTTCTGGTTTTCTACTATTATGGCTGTGCTGGCCATCATTCCCGGGCTCTGTCTGTGGCTTGGCTACGATATCACTGGTAATTGGATGCATGCAAAACTACTGCTGGTCATTTTCTTGCTAACCTACCAGTGGCAGTGCTTTCGCTATCTGCGCCAGATGCAGGCTGGCAAGATCATTCATTCATCTGTATTTTTTCGCATCTTTAATGAATCTGCCCTGATTATCGTTGTTCCCATTCTAATAATGGTGGTGACCAAGCCCTTCTAGGCACCATACTTAGTGGGAAAAGTTGCTCGCTACCAAGCCAGCTAGCTTTGAACCTCATCAGTGGTGCATGGTTCCTGGCAATCCGCACAGGTTCCACCGTCTTGATCAATTGACCTGCCATCCGGTTGATGACCTGTCCAGAGCTGGAACATTGCCCAACAGCCAAGGGTAAGAGCAAAGATAAGAATGGGAAGAATATAGCTGCCCATGATCAGGTAGAACTGAACAAACCGGCAAACCCCATAAATGCCATGGAGAGTATACCAGCGATAATGAGGTTCATGGCAGTGCCTTCAATGAGCGCTGGCACATCAGATAGTTCACTTTCCTCACGCAGACCCGCCAAAAGTACCATAGCGATGGTGAATCCAAGTCCCGCTCCCAGGGCATAGGTAATGCCTTCCATAAACCCATATCCCCGGTTAGTCGAGAAGATAGCCAGACCAAGAATCGCACAGTTGGTGGTAATCAGCGGCAGGAAAATACCGAGGGCTCTGAATAGAGCCGGGCTCAGTTTCTTGATCAACATCTCAATAAATTGAACAGTACTCGCTATGACAACGATAAAGCTTATTAGCCTGAGATAAGGAGCGTAGATCAGCAGATAGGTATTTAGCACCCACGCACATAAGGCCGTTACCAGCATCACAAATGTTGTTGCGAGCCCCAGTCGAAATGAAGTCTCCAATGAATTTGAAACACCCAGGAAGGGACAGATACCAAGAAAGTATGTCAGTACAAAATTGTTGATTAGCAGTGAGCTGATGAATATCCAGAAGAGCTCTTGCATCAGCTGCCACTCCTCTGAGCTTCAGCGACTTTCTCCATAAACATCTGCTTTCGGTGAGTCATCCAGTTGAATACCAGCAGGATCAGACCCAGGGTAAGAAAACCACCCGGTGGCAAAATCATGATTACCCATGGCTCCCAGGCAGCCCCAAAAAGGCTTATTCCAAAAAGGGAACCTGCACCAAGTATTTCTCGGACAGCACCAAGCGTGAAAAGCGCAATCACAAATCCCGTCGACATACCGAGTGCATCCATAACCGACAGCCGCACGGTGTTCTTCGACGCAAAGGCTTCCTGCCGCCCCAGTATCATGCAGTTGGCAACGATCAGCGGAATGAAGGCCCCGAGCTCCTTGTGCACCCCCTGGAACCAAGGCTAACAAGGTATAGTCAGCCACGGTAACGAAGGTTGCGATGATGATGATAAAGCAGGAGATTCGGACCTGCTTTGGAATCAACTTTTTAAAAGCCGCCACCAGAAAGCTCGAACCCACCAGCACGAACAAGGTCGCGCCGCCCATGGCAATAGCGTTTATAGCCGAGTTCGTAACGGCAAGCATGGGACACATACCAAGCACCTGCACGAATACCGGATTATCCCGCCAAATCCCCTTGATAAATTCGTTGTAGTCCCTATTCTCAGATTCAGTCATGCGCTACCTCGTCTGACTTGGCAGGCATTTCAGGTTCACTACCGGCTGCAGGGAGGTTGTCCAGCCATATTTCATTCGTTTCGTTGATGATTCTGACAACAGCTCTTGAGGATATAGTCGCACCGGTAATTGCATCAACCTGATTGTCGCTATCGCGCCGGCCCTTTTTTACGACCTCGATCACCGGATCAATGGGCAGGTCCGAAAAATTTCCCACAAATACCGCATCCTTATATATTTTATCTCCTAGCCCTGGCGTCTCTCGACTCTCGAGCACCTCCATACCAACAACTTTCCTGTCGGCGGGCATATAACCATAGAGCAGTTTAATCGTGTCCTGGAATCCTGGTCCTTCACCCGGAATAGCATAGCCAACAAATTTGGCTTCCTCTGTGTAACCTGCGTAAATCGTTTTCTCAGCGCTCTCACCCTGCGGCAGTGGCATGAGTTGGTCATTAAGGTAGGCTAGCTCCTGCATCTGGGTTACACTAGGCAACACCTTAAATACAGCTTCCCTCAATTCGCGCGCCTTGTTCTCTGCAATGGTGCTGAAGGTTGCCTCAAAAATACCAACGATAGCCACACCCGAAATCAACCCTGCCAGTGCCAGCGTCACAATAAGCCTGGCAGGTGGCGGATCCTGGTCCGCTTCTGGTCGATCGGTGGTAATAACCTCAGTCATTGTCACCCCGCAGATGCCCAAACACCCTGGGCTGTGTGAAGCGATCTATTAGTGGGGTCGCCGCGTTCATCAGCAAAATGGCATACATCACACCCTCTGGCATGCCACCAAAAACACGAATCAGAACTATAAGCAGGCCAATGCCGATACCAAAAATCCAGGTACCGACAGGCGTTGTCGGTGAGGTTACCGGGTCTGTTGCCATATAGATCGCACCCAATAACAGTCCCCCGGAAAATACCGAAAATAGCGGTGCTGGAAATCTCTCAGAATCGAATAGCCCCAGGATAGCTGAAAAAACCAGAACCGTGAGCAATATACTCACAGGAATGCGCCAGTCCAGATCACGCCTGAAATAGAGGTATATGCCACCAAGAATCAGCAACAGTCCACTGGTTTCACCCAGAGATCCTGAGGTACTGCCCATAAATAGATTCGACAGGGGTGTGGCCTGCTGGTCAAATTTCATCAGACCCAGCGGAGTGGCCGCAGTTAGACCATCAATTTCCGTGTAGGTAAATGGTATATCAAAATTGGTTGCCCTGAAGGTCCAAAACGCTTCATCGGGCGTGGTCCAGGTTGTCATCGCAATGGGAAAGGTTGCCAACAGAAATGCCCGGCCAACCAACGCCGGATTAAAGAGGTTGTTGCCAAGCCCACCCCAGATCACTTTACCCACGCCAAGGGCAATAACACCACCGAGAAACGCCATCCACATAGGCAGCCCCGGCGGTAGGGTAAGACCAAGCAGAAGCCCAGTTAAGAGCCCACTACCATCCAAAAGTGATTCCCCACGACGTTCTGTTCCACTGAACGAAATCTCAGTCAGGACCGCACCAGCAATGCTGGCACCAATAACCAGAACGGCACTTATGCCAAAGTACCAGAGACCCGCCAGGGTTGCCGGCGTCAATGCGATCAGGACATCACCCATAGCTGTAGGTGTTGTCATGCCTTGCCTCAGGAAAGGTGCATGTTGCAGCAGAAGTTCAGGGTCTCTTTGTTTCATTTTTCACTCGCCTGCGTATTGCGAAGCTGATCCTTGCCCGTTCTGATTAGCTGAACTATTGGTATTGATGACGGACATGCAAAGGTGCAACAGCCACATTCAACACAGTCGAATACGAAATAGCCTTTCATCTCTCCGAACATTCTTGCTCGTGACAGCCGTGCAAATCTTGCGGGATTCAAAAAATAGGGACAGGCCTCAACACATCGACCACACCGAATACAGGGAAACTCCTTGCGTTTCAGGGTTTGACCCTCGGTGAACGCAAGGATACCCGAGCAACCTTTTACAACAGGGGCATCAAGGCTCGCAATAGGCCTTCCCATCATGGGGCCACCCATTATTACTTCCATGGTCTCATCTTTTAGCCCACCACAAAATTTCAACACCTCTCTAACGGGCGTTCCAAGTGGCACAATGAGGTTTGCAGGATAGCTGACTCCAGGGCCGGATACTGTAACGATGCGTTCAATCAAAGGCATGCCATGATCGAAGTAGTCTGCGATCGCGACTACGGTACTAACATTGTTAACATTTACCTCAACATCTCTTGGCAGTTGGCCAGCCGGTACTTCACGACCAAATACGGTTTTAATGATCATCTTTTCAGCGCCCTGGGGGTACTTGGCTTCGAGGGAGACAACCCGGACAGGATCTCCCGGCTGAATCCGCGCCTGAAGTGCTTCAATGGCCTCCGGCTTGTTTAGTTCAACACCGATAACCGTTTCCTCTGCACCAAGCTTCTGCCTGACGATTTCCGCTCCCTTGAGCAGCGCATCGGGTCTTTCTAGCATCAGCCGATGGTCGTTAGTCAGATAGGGCTCACATTCAGCGCCATTTATCAGCAGGTAACGGATTTGCTGCCCTTCTGGTATCGAAAATTTGACGTGAGCAGGGAACGCGGCTCCACCCATGCCAACGATTCCAGCCCCCTGTACCGCCTGTATGAACTGCTCAATATTCATCGACTCCCAGTCAATAGCCGGGCCTATATTCGGTTCCTGGGTTGAAAAGGCATCGGCCTCAATCTCAATAGCCTGAGAGAAATTCCCATCAAATGTTCTAAATTCCCCAATCTCTTTGACTACCCCGGTGACCGGGCTATGCAGGGCGATCGAAACAAAACCGCTAGCGGAAGCGATCTCCTCTCCTCTTCGAACTCGCTGTCCCTTTTTGACAATCGGTTTGCAGGGCACACCAATATGCTGGCCCAGGGGCATGACATAGTTTGATCCGAATGGCACCCGCTGAATAGGCAGATCCTGTGTCTGTACTTTAAGGTGCTGCGGGTGTACCCCGTGGCGGAAGCTTCCGGAAATCAGGTTGAGAGGATTCAGGTTAACCATGAAAGGACGGCTACTCTGTATTCGATGAACCGGAGTTCACCAGGCGCAGAAGCTGGTTACGTACTCTTCCCGCAACGTCAGACCTGATGTTAGCGTCAAGCTCGCTTATTTTTTGTTCGTATTCTTCGCGAATGGTCGCGATCTCTGCATCATGCTCTACCTGGACCTGAGCTCTCACCTGTTCTTCCACAAGTCCCGTAAATGGCGTAACTATACCGGCAAGTTCCTGCATGACGCGCCAGTTTTGTCTGGCCAGTTCGGTTGCACTAACCAAATCATCATCAACCTCCAATCTTATATCGCCACTATCTGTCGCAACAGAAACAAAGGCAACTTTTCCTTTTCGCACCCGCTCATTCAGTTCAATGAACTCATGGATCTCAACACCATTGGCTTCATCATCAACTATCGGCTTGAAATGAGCTGAGAACCGATCCTCGGTTATAGCCCAGTGAGCAGGTGTGTAGGGCATTTCATCATCACCCCAGGCGCCTGCCAGATTTTCGTTTCCCGATAGATCCAGGCGCGTTCCATGAACACCTTCTGCTCCAGGATTATAGGTAAACAGCGGGAAGGTTCTGGAGCGCACTGCCTGTCTCGCGGCCTCTATCGTTTGGCTCGAATCAAAGCCGTGCCGGGAAGGACTAGCACCATGAATGCGAACGAGTGCAGGGCCTGCATACTGAATCGCTTTGGTGATACTGCTATACATATGATCAGTATCAGAAATTGAAGTCTGGGTAACAAAGGCCGTGCGACCAGTGATCGCCAGCATGGCCATGTTTGTACGCGAGTCTTGAGTCGATCCGGAAATATCGAGATCAGAGAAAGCAACGATCTTGATCGGCAGATCCGAGCTCAATGCCCAGAGCACCTGAGCCAGCGCTTCACCACCAAATGTCCCGTCATCCCCTATCACCAACATTGGTGGGCAAATCTGACGTTCTTCTTCCGTCAGATCCTGCCACTTGAGCTGGGACAGGGAGTCACGCGCAAATTGCAACCCCGCTGGCTGTTCAATTTCCAGCCTGGCGGCACGTAACAGCGCAATTGATTCACAGGTGTCACGAAGGTGACCCTCCAGCAGCCCTGCCGCTATCTGTGGTGTCTCGTTTGAGAAATCGAGTACCACTGGAGATTGAAAAACATTGTACGGGAAGGATGCGGCCCAGCCAGCGACAGTCCCCGGCGCCACAGCTAAACCAAACCGCGCCCTGCCAAGACCCTGCCTACCGCTTGAGTAGCGCCAGTGTAAATCTGTCACCCGACTGGCAATCTCCAGCAGTCTGTTAAGTCTCACTGCATCAACAGGCACGACATCCATGGATGCTTCAACCTTTTTCGCCAACTCACTGAGTTCCACTAGTGGTGCTCTGATACTATCCATACCTTGACTCAGCAGGTCTAGATCCTCGGCAGGCAAACCAATTGCCAGAAGCTCTCTAATTTCTTTGACAACCTCCTCATTGATATCTGCCAACTGATCAATGAACCGCCTCACAACGGGTTGTTGATTGAACTCGGTGGCCGAGAGGATCATTCGAAGTGCAATTTTTTCTCCAGAACCGGATTCTGCCCCATCACCACCGGTCATACTCAGCAGGCAATGACGAGAGAGGTTTACCGCTGCCAGATTGCTAAATTCAGGTGATTCAATGACTCTGGCGATCGTATCTGAGGCGGTATCCGGCGCTGCGGACCAGATATCCCAAATCTGCTGGGCCCTATTGATTTTCTCATCCACTTGCGATGCGAAGGTGATAGCCTCTTCAGCACAAACTTTCTCACATAGCCCACAATTCTTGCAGGTATCAGGGTTTACTGCCAATACGAGCAGTTCACCGCTGTCTTTATTATTGCTCTCGGCGTTGTCAAAAAATTCCTGCGTTACGGAAACCGGTAATGAACCAATTTTGTCGCAAACCATATCAAGCGCTTCTTCCACGGCCTGTTGACGCTCCGGAGTCTGCTCCATTTTGCCGCTCAGCCAATCATAGGTCTCACGCAGTAGGCTACCAACATTTCCTGCCAGTTCGTGCTTTCGAGCCTGACTAAGAATTCGACTCGTTAGCTGGTTAGCGAGTTGACGCAGTGGATCTGCCCCGGCCTCTCGAATACCATGATCGATGAGATCTGACGGACTGATGGCTAGTGGTGCAATCGAGCTGTCGGGGCAGGTCTCCCAGCATTTGCCACAACCTGTACATTTCTCAGCATCGATCTGGGGAATCGCGACGCGCTTACCTACAAAACCTCTGAATGTCGCACTAAGCGGCGCAATAGTGCCGCTGGCAAGATATGGGTCTGAAACAATTCGGTCAACTTGCTTCTCTCGATAAAGAATTCCGGTCTGATTCCAGAACCTTGGCAAACTGTCAAACTGATCGTCCCTGGCAGCAAGACGCTGCAGGATAACCGGCGCAGATTTTTCACCGACTAAACCATCAGTCACTGCAGGAACTAATGACAAATCCACTTCTTCAGCGCTTTCGAGGCCATTTTTGAAGCTCTGCAATCTGCTTTTGTGGTCGACAGAAGGCTGCAAGCGAAGTGTTGTTTCCCGGGATGAAAATACTTTCCTGTCTTTTATGGGCAGTATCGACATCTTTATCAGGGCGCAAAATATGGCGCCAATCATTGCTTCCGAAAGATCCTGTTGGCTCACAGTATCTGCAACAGGAGCGGTATAGATGACAATAGATTTTGAAGTGACCATATCTCTGTGAGCTACCGGGAACAGCAGCGACAAGTGATCCGGCGACATTGATGGGACTACAATGATCCCGCCAGCGCGAAGTCGCTGCAGCAAAGAAATATCGATCGCCTCTATTGCTCCTTCCCTCTCGACTGGGATGCAAACTACATCGATTGCCGCATCATCACCCGCGTCAACAACAGTTCCCGTTGAATGAAGAAGGGAATCAACGCCTGGCTTTCGCCATTGCTCTTGTGATGAAGCACCGATGGAGAAATCTGTTCGAGCCCTGATGGTCCCGTCTTTGACCTGTTGCAATATATCAGCTACTGCTGGGACTATTTGCTCATAGCCGTCAGCAAAAACCCTTTGCACGGCAACCGAGAGCGTCCCTTCACCAGCAGGTTCATTCGATAGTTCCTGCGCCTTCACTCCAGCGTTAACTACTTGAGGATAAGCCCTGGTGATTTCATCCAACAAAGCCTGTCGCTTCGGATGACCCGTGTCAGCGCCAAACCCAATACCGAGATCGATAGTGGAAGATTCCCCCTTGGTCAGTGATGAAGCCACAAGAGTCAGGTCTGCGACTCGAAGTGGAGCGCCGCCCAGGCCATAACGAACGGAATGCAGCATGGGCATCTGTTCCTTCCCGCCGGACCCTTCCAGTGTCCGTTCCAGGGATTGGCGTACTTCACCTAGGAGAGGGGAATCAACGCCTAGTGGTGGCAACAGACGCTCTAGAACAATTACATTTGATTTGCCCTTCAGTCGCTGCATCAATAACTGGTCAGGAAATGGCCGCAGGCTGGCAATACTGACCATCCCTGCAGCACGCATCAAATTGCCTGCCGAGGAAACGGTTTCCGCGCTGGCACCCTGCACAACGTATACGGTATCTGCCTGCACCGAGCCATGAGACCTGACTGTGTGATACTGACGACCAGTGAGCTTGGCAAAATCCTCAAAAGCCTCGGCCAGCATCTCATCCAGATCGCCTTCGAAATAGAGTGACTTGCCTGCAGCCCCTGTGTAATAGCTCTGACCATCAAAAAATGCGCCCGCAACCACAGGCCGATCCACATCGTGCCACCTTGGTAGTGCAAGCCTGGTTTCACCAAATAGCAACTTCTGTGCTGGTGTCGGTGTTACAATATTTTCATCAGTTGCACCAATAAACTGTTGAACCTGAGAAGGTTTAAGAATACTGACATCCTGAACAGACCTTGCGGTCTCATCTGAGTCCATCACGACAAGGCCGGGGACCAATGCAGCCTCAGCGACCCGACGCGCTATGAACGAGAAATCTGCAGCCTGCTGAACATTCTCGGCAAAGAGCGTAAAAACACCCGTATCTGCGCTCAGGTGGAAGCCCTCATGACCGCTACCAGAAGCCATACCATGACTAGGCATCGCCAAATTGGTGAGATGAACAATAAGAGGTAAATGACGACCACTAGCGGCGAAAAGAAGGTCCTGTACAGCGCCGACGTTCCGCCCTGTAACAAAAGTGGTTGCCCGCTTGCCCGCTAACGATAAACCTGTGGCGCTGGCCATAGCTGATCTGGCCGAATTTCCTTGCACAGAGGTCAGTCGCTGGCTGAAAACATTCAGCCCACTATGGTCAACCTGGTCCAGCCATACTTCCTGCAGTTCATCGTTACCACCAAGCACCGCGCTCTCACATAATGACGCCTCCGCGATAGCAACGGCTTGATCGCCAGTTAGAAGAACTCTGATTTCCTCTTCCGCATCGCTCAGATCATCGCTTATGTATTTGCGATACAATCGGACCGCCATACCTGTCAGGTCAACCATGGCGTACTCCTCTAACGTCTCTTTCCTCTTGCTCCTCAAATTGATTGCCCGACAACCATTTGATGGAATCCGTTGCACATCTGAACGTTGCATCGGGCGCTGCAATAGCACCTGAAGCGTAGTTGATGACTGGCAAATTGTTTTCCATATGTATCAGACCTGGACTGGCATCCAGCGCACATTTACCGCACCCATCACAGGCAGTCGAACAAAGTATGGTAGCCGCTTCATTCAGGAGGGGTGTATTGCATTGAACATAGAGATTCTGGTTCAGGGGAATAAGTTCAAAAAGGTCTCTCGGGCAGGCGTCAGTACAATCGGGACATGCTGTACACAGTTCAGTATCAACCTGGGGCAACCCATTGCTATTCATATGAATAGCACCAAAGGTACAGGACACCTCGCAATCAGCAAGCCCCAGACAACCCCATGAGCAGCCCTTACCACCACCAGAAACCATTGCTGCAGCTCGACAGCCCTCAAATCCCTGGTATTCTGCTATCTGGTAAGCCTGAGCACTGCCGCCGCCACATTTGAGTCTCGCAACCAGCTTTTCATTTTCACCAACATCAACGTCGAGATACTCAGCAATGGCCTCAACTTCCTCTGGTCCTGACACGGTACACTTACTCGGCACGATCGACCCGGATACCAACTTTTCTGCAAAGGGGAGACAGCCAACTTCTCCACACGCACCGCAATTTGTTCCCGGTAGAAGTTCGTTTGCGCCCTCAATCCTTGGGTCTTCTTCAACCTTCAGAAAGCGATGTGAAATCGCGATAATAATTCCGAAGAAAAGCCCAATGCCCGTCATGATTGAGGGCGCGATCAGTAGGCTATCCACCTGGTAGCTCTTGTCCGGATTTGGATATCGAGCGGGCTAGTTCCTTCATATATGATTATTTCGTAGGTCTAACATTAATATTTTGTTGTTAATTTTAGCAAAATTGCCTTTGACGGACAGGAACTAGTTAAATGGTTCCGCCCTTTTAATCAGATCCTCAAGGCCGCCCTCACTGCTGTCGAGAGGCTTACCGGGATGTATACAACGTGCAGGGCAAAGCTCTGCAGCTTCGACTAATTGCGAAAAAGTTCCTGCCTTGGTATCGGCAATGATGGCCTGCCGATTGTCGTTGTAAACGAACATCTGCTTATTCAAATTCAGACAGTCATCACATGTAGTACAGAAAATTGAATCTATCCAGGGCTCATCGAAGCTGATTTCATCATCATCTTCCTCAGCAGCCGGCTCAGGTGCGGATACTTCTTCTGATTCGACCTCCTCAACGACAGGCGTTACGGCAGGTGCTTCAGCTTGTCTGGGACTTTCCGTGAGCACCGGGCTATCAAGGGTAAGGTCTAGCTCCATCAAAGCATTTGTGAGCCTGCCCATCACCTCATTGGCTGATTCAGTACGGGCCTGCTGTATAGTCTCCTCGTATTCGCGGACCAGTTCTTCACGTTCACTCGCAGCCCTTAACTGTTCTTCCTCACGCGCTTTTTTAACTGCCTCATCGACAAATGCATTCTTAACCCCAGACAGGGACTGAACCGTTTGCCAGAAGTCCAGGCGGTCTCGGCAGGAAAAGAGCAGTTGACGAGATACGACGAGTTTCTGTATCAGGCCGTTACCGTCCACAGACCAGATGAAGGGGATTATACGGTCCTGCTCATCAGCGGAGGCATTCAAACAGGCACCAACACTGACAATGTCTTTAGAGTCGCAACCATCGGGAATGACTCGGAAATGATCGAGGAGGTCAGGTTTCAGCAGACAGTAGTCGGCAAAGGTAAACTCGACCTCCTGCTCGACTGACTCGCCCTTCTCATCTCTATAGATGGCTGTATTCATCACCCAGTCATCTTCCGGACTGGGGTTTCCAGCAAAGGTCATTTCTTCCGTATCAACCGTCGAGGTTGGGTCAAATTTGATTGCAGGATGAGCCCGACTTTCGAGCGCTGCAGTTGCCATAATCCAAGGGTGTAGTGGCTGGGGATCTGAAAACCCCGTATCTATGAGATGAAGGCACGCCTGATGACTGCCAAGGGCAGCCGAAAAACCAGACAGTAGCGTTTCATACTTTGCTGCTGACATCTGGTTAATCACTGCATGTCTATGGCCGATACCCAGGTATGCCAATTCCATACGCAACCCACCAAGAAAGTCAGACTCGCGCCCTGGATTGGTGTGGGGATCAATATTGAGCAAAATCTGCACTGGCTTACCGGAAGCCAATACGGTGGAAAAAGACTGCATGCAGTCATCTGTTGCATGCTCTGCTGTTTCAAGTGCTACAACCGTTGAAATCATTTGCCTTTCATCATCACTGAAGGCAGCGGCAGAAAAACTCTCAAACCATGAGTCATGAAATCTGGAATCATAAGCCCCGGCTACATCAAGTTCCGCTGTTCTTAAGCTGGCAAACACCCTGGACAGTTTGCCGGCAACTAAATCATACAGTTCAAGTGCCTTGGTACAGGGATCAGCCGATTCAACAATATTGATAGAGCCTGCATCGCCAATTGAAAAGCTTCTGGGCCTGACCACCAGGTGAAGGATACTTTGGTCCAGCTCGAAACTGGTCAAGATATCCAGCGTTGCCTGAATACGTTCCATACGCTCAGAGCTCATCAGTAACGTACCCGAACTCTTATTTTCCACGACATTTGCCATGAAGGAACTGTCAAAGAACTTTGATCCTTCACCAATTATCTTACCGTTCGATGTCTTTTCTGCTTCTACCTCTACAAGCTGCTGTAACCCGCGAACAGCACGCCCAATCCTTCTCATCATCTGTTCACGTTGCCACTGGGTGCGATGGCGAATTGTGTGCTGCAACAGGTGCAGGGCCACATTGTGCGTGTATGGCAGAAAATGACTGCCCTGGGGTATATTGTCCACCAGTTCATCAAGATCAGCCCGCAGGACCTCCTGGTCCGATTCCTTAAGGCCAAGCTGCATCACAAGTGCTTCGCCTGCACCAACTGCCAGGCCTCTGGCCAAGGTTGAAAAATCCTGGCCAGATATCTGGTCGCGGATGTAGGTCTCTAGCCAGGTAATGTTATCTTTCAGCATCCGTGCTGACCCCTCGGCCTCAGGCAGGACACCCTGGAGAAACTCATCAAGAGGTCTGGCTAGCAGCTCACCGCTGGTATCAGGTAAAAGGAGAAGGGGATATTCATAGCGAAACCGCCGCAGGTTTCTGAACGCATTCAGCAATAACGGAAGATACGTTTGATCCGGCGATTGGGTCGAAGCGCTCGCGCCAGGCTCTCCCAGGTGGAACCTGCGAAGAAGATTGATGCTATCCTGAAGTGCATCGGCATCAAGTTCCTCTACCAAAGGTAACCGAGGATCTTCTTCAGCCTGAGTTGCGCCAGATACCTTCACTTCCCCTTTGTTCTCATCTGATAATGCAGCCATCTCGTTAGACCGAAAATTTGTCAAGAGCAGTGTTGACGCCAGCCAGCTTCTCTTCGTAGCTCATATCCAAACCGACGCTGGAAAGCTCGTCGTAGCAAAGTGCCTCGTCATTTCGGTATAACAATCCGACCGGCATTTTTGACCTATCCGCTGCAATGCCCAGAGCAGCAGGAAGGTTTGATGGGTCATGCTCAAGCTGATTTTCGAACAGACGATCAACACCTTCTGGTACAGGAATTCCGTTCTCATGATGGAGTAGCAACAGGTTTGTAGGATCATCCATCATCTCAAGATTCAAGGATTCCATATATACCGGGCATCTCTGAATAATACGAACGAAGCTCGTTCCCTTGTGATCGTGGGCAGCCTTAATAGTCTCGTACAGCAAGGGAGGATTCCAATCCACCATCTGCGCCACAAAGGAAATGTTCGAAACTCCGAGTGAAACCGTGAGCGGGTTCAGGGGTGGAAGCAGGGCTCCAGTTGGATGTGTGTTAGTCAGATACTCTTCCGGTGTTGTTGGAGAGGTCTGCTTTTTAGTCAAGCCATAGATCCCATTATCAAAAACGAGAACCGTTATGTCCATGTTGTATCGCAGCGCATGAACCCAGTGAGCAGCGCCAATAGAGAAACAATCACCATCACCGGTAGCAACCCAGATGTCCAGGTCAGGTCGCCTTGATTTCACACCACAGGCAACGGGTAGTGCACGACCGTGTAGACCGTGAAATCCGTATCCATTCATGTAGTGTGGCAGGCGGCTTGAACAGCCAATTCCAGAGACGGAAACCATATTTTCCGGCAGTATCTGATTTTCCCGGCATACCCGATGAATAGCTGCAAGAATGCCCAGATCCCCGCAACCCGTACACCATCTAGGTAACGAGCGAGCATAGTCATCCAGCGTAAAATAGCGATCATTGGCATTTAGAGACCAATCTGATTTTAGTCCAAACATTTTTTGTCTCCCTCTATTTCAGCGACCCGATCCATGATCACGCGGCTGATATTGCCCGGTTGAAGCGGATGACCAGATACCACCGACCAGCAATCGACATCTACCAATGTATGTGCCCTGAGTAGCAGAGCAAGTTGCGCATAGCGACGATTCTCTTCAGTGATGCGGGGCGCATTCGCCGCATCACTATAGTTGATCTCGATAGTCATCACCTTTTTGAACTTACTGAATATATCTCGCAGGCCAGGCTCCAGTGGTGACAAGAAACGTAGATGTATCGAGGAAACCTTGTGCCCATTTTCCCGAGCGACATCGACTGCCTCTTCAATCGTTCCCAGGGTCGAACCCCAGCCGACAATCAGCAAATCACCTTCCGCCTCACCATGGACCTCAGGGCGGTTCAAAGTCCCAGCCAGGGTTGCCATTTTCAGGCTGCGCATGTCACTGCCCTCTTGATTGGAAGTCGTATCGTAGGCAATTTTACCTTTCCGATTATGGGCCAGCCCCGTCAAGACATAGCCACCATTTCGCATTCCCGGTATAGCCCTTGCAGACAGTCCGGTTTCTTCATCCCAGTCATATGCCGGCACATTCTCATCCCAGTCTGATTGATCAACGGGGGCGGCAAACCAGTCAATGGTGACATCGGGTCTCTCGAAGGGCTGTACGCCTGTCGCCAGGTTCGCATCCGTCAACACGATGACCGGTATTCGGAATGACTCCGCCAATCTTCGAGCGAGAGTTACAAAGTGAAAGCATTCACTTATGGTGGCAGCAGCTATTATGACTTTGGGTGAATCACCGGGCGCACCAAACATGGTCGTCAGCAGATCGCCCTGCTCAACTTTTGTGGGCAACCCGGTCGAAGGTCCTCCCCGTTGAACATCAACAATAACAAGCGGTATCTCTGCCATTGACGCCAGACTGATCATCTCAGTTTTTAGTGCGATACCGGGGCCCGATGTAATTGTACAGGCAGTCTTACCCGCATAGGATGCGCCAATGGCAAACCCGATCGCTGCGATCTCATCTTCAGCCTGGTGCACAAATCCACCCGTAAGGTGGAAGTCATCCGCCAGGTAATGAGAAGCAGAGGTCGCTGGTGTAATCGGATACATGGAGACCATTTCCATTCCTGATGCCATAACTCCGAGGCCCACCGCCTGGTTTCCGCTCATAACCACCATGGGCTTGTCTGCCAGTTTCGATGGCGCTATTTCATAGTGATACGGCACATTCTGCTGAGCAAATAAATACCCTGCTCTGAACAAATCATGATTGGTCGAGATGACCTTCTCACTCTTGCGAGAAAAGATGTTTGCTATTTCATTGAGCGCCTGCTCCTTGTCGCGACTATAAATGTGACTGAGCATACCGAGCACGAACATATTCTTACCCTTGCGCGGGTCCGGGACGACTTTCAGGCACTCCGTCTGAATTGGCAACTCATACACTTCAAGACCAAACTCGGCAAATTCATTCAAGGCTTCACTATACTGGGTGCGGATATCCTCACTGGGATCGCTCGCCCACATATTGTCAAGCAGCACAATCGTTCCAGCCTTGTATGCGTGACTCGCCAGTCTGGACCTTAATACCTGCTCGTTAAAGGCAACGACCAGGTTGGCTTCATTACCCATATTTGTCATAAGGTCTTCGCCGACACGAATTCGAATACCACTGGCGCCGTCTGGTGTTCTAGCCGGCGGCTGAATTTCAGCCGGTATAATTTCCACAGTCCATACACCGTTACCCATTCGTGCACTGACGATGCCGAATGTCTGTCCACATTTCTGGGCACCCTCACCAGAATCACTGACAATTTCGACGATATGTTCTGGAATGGGTTCCGCGGCATCTCGTGCCTGCAGGTCTTCTGCAGCCGAGCTTACCTCTTGGACCGATATGAGTTGGTCATTCATTGGGTTACCTAGTTATTTACTTCGCCCAAGATAAGCCCCGGGCCGGATATTTGGATACTTCCTGCAATACATACACGCTCTTGCACTGTCCTATAGGACCCTGCTAAAACCCTTCATAATGTAAGTCTAAGAGTTCCAGGGCACTAAGGAGCTTCCATTATTATGAGATGGTCAGGCCTGTCGATGACCTAAGTCAACAATTTCCCAGTTTGCCCCCAATTCCTCTACTTCTCTTAGCTTGAGCCTTGTGTAGCCTACCCGAAAATCGCTTACTTGCACGACGAAAAAAATCGACAGGTTATTGGCATCACCGCGTAAAAGATGTGAACAACATTAACCAGGCGAAAAAATAAATGAAATATTTAGTCTTGAAACTAGTTGTACCAGCCCTCATTCTGGGCTTTTCCATCCATACATTTGCAGCCAATCGCGGTGAACAGATGTTTGAGAAAATGGATACTGACGGCGACAAGCAAATCAGCCTCGAGGAGTTTCAACCTCCAAAAGGTGGCCCAGGCTCTAGAATTCTGGAAAACGCTGACCTTGATGGGGATGGCATGGTAACCCTGGATGAAGCACATAAAGCGCATGCAGACAGAATGGCTGAGCACAGGGTAAAAATGGAAGAACGCAATGCCGAGAGGCAGGAGCATATGGACGAGGTATTCTCAGAGATGGATAGCAGCGGAGATGGCGCCGTGACCTCGGAAGAGGTTCGCTCCCATATATTCAGCAGGATGGACAAAAACGAGGATGGCTTCCTATCCCCTAAAGAAATCAAACGCGCAAAGAAACACATGCGCGAACGAGAGGGTCGTCGAGGCCAGGAACGTGGAGGCAAGTGGCGTGGAGATACCTGGTAGCAGAAAGAGTCACATTTCATTGCCGATGAACTTATTGAAATGTGTTACAAATAGGGGTGGACGAAGCAAACCTAATCAGCAGATCAGTAGGCGGAGATAAATCCGCCTACCAATTGCTGGTAGAACATCATCTGCCCCCCCTTTCAAACTACGTGATGCGAATGATGGCAAACGCAACGGAAGCAGATGATATTATCCAGGAGACATTTGTCCGTCTTTGGACTCATGGGCACAAATACAATCCCAAATTAGCAAAATTGACCACATGGCTGCACAATATCGCCCACAACCTGTGTATAGATTATTTCCGCATGACTGACCGGCTGGTCCCCGAATCAGCCGACCATCCAGAGCAGGAATCGAGCAGCCCGGAGGAAAACTATATCCGACAGGATCTGGCTATGGACATCCAAGCTGCAATGATGACAATCCCCGAAAGACAGCGAAGTGCCATTATAATGTGTCACTATCAGGGACTTTCGAACAGGGATGCCGCCGGCGTACTTGGCGTTTCAGTTGATGCGCTCGAATCGCTGATGGCCAGGGGACGAAGGAAACTTAGGCAGAACTTGAGCACAAACTGGCAAGAACTATGAATATCAGACGTTTTCAGCAGCTACTAGACGCCTACGGAACCCGGGAAAAGAACTGGCCCGCGGAAGAACGAGAAGCAGCACGAGCACTGCTTAATTCAGATGCTGAATGCGCTTCCCTGGTACAACAATACCAGTCACTGGACGAGCACCTTGATGAATATGTAACGCGCATGCCACCAGGACTGGGTCAGAGGATTCTTAGCCAGTTGCCAGCGCCTCTGATTGACCGAATTATTGGCTGGCTGATCCCCGATGTCAGCTCGCAGATATGGCAGCCTGCTATTGCAGGTTCATTGCCCCTGATCCTGGGAATGATCATTGGCGCCAGCATGATGGGCAGTTTTCTGGACGATGCTGGGTCTGAAAGCAACTGGGATGAGGAGATATACCTGTTTGCCCTTGATGATACGAGCCTTATAGGACTTAACGATGAATAAGAACAGGCTGATCGCCATTGCATTTGTGCTTTCGGTTTCACTGAACCTGCTTTTTATTGGAGCGATTGCTGGCAGACACATGTCCGGGCCGCACCCCAGAGATATGGCCCCGCCGCTTGGCCGGGCACTAAGGGGTCTGGATGAAGATACCAGGAATGAACTGGAACCAAGGCTAGAAGATCATGCAAGAACCATCGCACCACTTCACGAGGAGATGAATGCTGCAAGATCTGAATTCAGAAAGTTGCTCAGCAAGAAGCAAATCGATGAGGTTGCCCTGCAGAAATCACTTAGCCGTTTGCACAAGGCTTCAGGTGATTTTCAATCAACGATGCTGGAACAGATGGTTCTGATCCTGAAGGATCTTGAGCCGGAACAAAGAAGAAAAGTGTCTCGATTCCTTATTCATTTCCCTGGAGACAGGAAACCCCCGCGCAGACCACGAGATTAGCCTGTGAACCTCAAAATCAATGCTGCCCTTACAGGCCTGTTTCAGACGGCGCTCGATATGTCTGGTAACGAGGCCTTCAGCACACCTTTCGATCCTGAATGGCGATCTGATTGCGAAGTAGGCCAGCAGGGCAGCAATACACTGTGGCGACCCATGGTACAGAAACCAGCCGTAGATTTTTCGGGGCTGGCCAATGCTGTTGATGCACCGATCCACCCGGATATCAGCGCCTACTATGGCTCTTTCTGGGCGGGAAACCTTGAATCAACCAGCCAGGAAGGCCACGTGAGCCTCATTCAATTGTGGAATCATGAGGATTTCGACAGGCTTATTGGAAACCTGGCGGGGCATTTCATGGCAAAGCAGCGAAGTAGGCAACCATTTACGGTGTTCATTGCCAATACAGAACCTGATTCTGAACTATTCCTGAGTGTTGACAATGAATCTGGCCAGGTCCTGCTGGAGGAACCCGCAACCCCCCCCTTGAAGGTTGTAGAGAAGGATCTGGCAACGTTTCTTGAGCGATTGTCTCCAGTTCTTACCGAAGCTGGAATATACTGATCAAAACATTGGCCAAAACTTTACAGCATGACCTCTATTACCCTCTCACCTATCAGGAAAGTATCAGGAGATGTCTTTCTTCCCGGCTCCAAGAGCTTGTCAAATCGTGGCCTGCTGCTTTCGTCTCTTGCTGATGGCACTACTAGGCTGACCAATTTACTGAGGAGCGATGATACAAGTCATATGATAGAGGCCCTTCGCCAGTTGGGTACCACCATCAAATTGGACGAAAATGGAATCGAAGCTGAGGTGACTGGTAAAGGCGACCTATTCGAGCCTCCTGCTAATAAACAATTTTTCCTTGGAAATGCCGGTACCGCTATTAGACCGCTCACCTGCCTTCTGGCTCTTATGGAGGGCGTCTTTGAAATCGATGGCGATGAGTACATGCGTGAAAGACCGATCGAACACCTGGTCGATGCCCTGGAGCAACTTGGTGCAGAAGTCCACTACCTGGAAAGGCATGGCTGTCCACCACTCAGAATAATCGGAGGTCAGACTAGGGGTGGAAAGGTCATCATACCGGGAAATATTTCAAGCCAGTTCCTGACTTCATTGCTGATGAGCCTGCCACTTGCAAGCCAGGGAAGCACAATTGAAGTGCTCGGTGAGCAGGTATCCAAACCTTATTTGGATATTACCCTCGGCATCATGGGGAAATTCGGGGTAACCGCATCCCACCAGGACTATCAAATGTTCCAGGTCCCTGGAGGACAACAATATCAATCTCCCGGGTCCTACATGATCGAAGGCGATGCCTCATCCGCATCCTATTTTTTTGGTGCAGCTGCTATTGCGGGGTCCGTTCGAGTATTGGGGCTCGGCAAGGACTCGGTCCAGGGGGACCTTGCATTTATAGACGTCATGGAGCGCATGGGCGCCCGCGTTGTCAGGAACAGCGACTCGATTGAGGTGCATAGGGGGTCACTCAGGGGCGTCGACGTTGACCTTAATCACATTCCGGACGCTGCTATGACCGTCGCAACCGTGGCCTTGTTTGCCGAGGGGCCAACCATCATCCGCAATATATACAACTGGCGAGTCAAGGAAACTGACCGGATGCATGCAATGGCGACCGGGCTAAGGAAACTAGGCGCAGGAGTAAAAACAGGTGATGACTACATCGTCATAGACCCGCCTGAGGATCTCAATGCGGTGGATATCGATACCTTTGGAGATCACCGAGTAGCCATGTCATTTTCACTGGCTGCCATGGGTAACCAACCCATTCAAATCAATGATCCGGAATGTACACGCAAAACATTTCCTGACTATTTCGATGTGCTGGAATCAATTTCCGGTTGACTCTCATCTTCATGGCTCCCATTCAAATGAATTCACCCACGAGCCTCCTGTTTTGCAGTTTACTTCTCTGCCTCTCCGTGACGGCAGAGGACAAGGGGAATGAAGCCTGGAAACTTCGCAAAGACAAGAATGAAATCCAGGTCTATAGCCGGCTGGCTGCAGGGCTAAAGTACGAGGAATTCAAAGCCGTTGTGGAGTTGGACGCTACTCTGGTCAGCAGCCTTTCCCTTCTCGATGATGCAGAAGCCTGTGTGGACTGGATATACAGGTGCGAACTAAGCAGGGTTGTGCATACTACAGGGTTGTTGGAGCGCCATATCTACCAGGTAAGTAGCCTGCCATTCCCAGCGGCTTCCAGGGATATGATTCTAAAGGCTACGGTATTCCTGGAGGACGCCGAGAAGATCCGTATTGGCCTTGAGTCCAGGCCCGGTTTCATCAAGGAAACAACGAATATCCGTATTAAAGAGGCCCACGGATCCTACCTGCTTGAAAAGCTTGATGAAAATCATACGCGGCTAACCTGGATTCAGTATGTTGATCCTGCTGGTGCACTTCCTGCTTTCATCGTCAACTCCATGCTGACAAATTTGCCCTACAAGTCCCTCGAAAATTTCAGAAAAGTTGTCAAACGAAAAAAATACAGGGATAGCAAAATAATCCAGCATGAAGATGGATCAAGCAGTTTAGTCCGATAGGTCCATTGCCAACTGACCCTGGCCTCGTCTGGATTCAAGTTCCAGCAAGAATTTCTTTGCTGCCAACCCCCCACCAAATCCGGTTAGGCTTCCATCTGCACCTATTACCCTGTGACATGGAATCACGATGGGCAACGGGTTGCGGCCGTTGGCTGCACCCACGGCCCGCACTGCCTTCTCCCTGCCAATACTGATTGCGATATCCTTATAGGTACAGGTTTTCCCATAGGGGATGTTGGCCAGGGCTCCGAGAACTTCAAGCTGGAAAGGCGTCCCATGGGGCAAGAGCGATAGGTCAAATTCGATGCGGTTGCCTGCGAAGTACTCGCCAAACTGTCTGGATGCTTCGGCGAAAGAGGCCTCCTGCAGGGTCCAGTCATTGGCTGGCGCCACCTTACCTTTCCCCTCAGGAAAGCCTATATAGACGAGGCCTTCTTCCACCCCAGCCAACAGCAGTTCACCCAACGGAGAATCCAAATAGCAGTAGTTCATCCTAGTCTCCTCACAAGTTTCACGCATTCAGCCAGAGGTGCATTCCGGCATACGCCCGCCAGGGTCGCCACTTTTCTGCACGTTGCAGTAACTGCTTCTCGCCATCAATTCCCAGTATATCCCTGGCCACTCGCAGCAGCACCAGATCGCTGTGCAAAAATGCATCGGGATCATTGAAGGCCCTCATCGCTACATACTGAGCTGTCCAGGGTCCAATCCCCTTTATTGCAACCAGTTGCTCAACGACCTGCGCCCTATCATTCTCGTTACCTAACGCAAGGTCGCCAGCGAGTACCGCTTCAGCCATATACACAATGGCCCTTGCACGACTAACAGGCATGGGCAACTCACCAGGGTCAATATTCGCGATGATTGAAGGTCCTGGAAACAGGGTTCCATATTCGCATTGATTGCCATACTTCTCAGCAACAAGTCCCATGACCGTCGACGCCCCCTTAACTGAAACCTGTTGACCGATGATCGCCCGGACCGTTAACTCAAATGCATCCCATGCCCCTGGCAATCTCTGCCCCGGATTCTGCTTCACAAGCCTGGCAAGTGGTCTGTCTCGCTGTAATTGACGCTGAATATCCCGTGGCACGGCATCCAGGTCGAACAGCCGCCGAACCTTCTCTACAATACGGATAAGCAGCCTCGAATTCTCCACTTCAACCTTGCAGAGAAGGATATTCTGCTCCTCATCATTGGTGATGCTAATCCGGGCGGTGCTTCCCTCGATCAATATCGTTCTTTGATATTCATTGTGACTAACGGTCTCTACACCTGGAATAGCCCGCATGGCAAGAAACGACAGAATACCGCGGTAATCAAACGGCGGACGATACGACAGCCTTATGGTGAAGGCATCACTCTTATCGATAATTTGTTCCCTTCGCAGACTGACGGGTGTTCGGCTATAGGTTTTTCGAAAATGGTCGTTAACTCGACGAACACTCCCGTAGCCCGATGAAAAAGCGATATCCGTCATGCTCAAGTTGGTCTCATCCAATAATTTCTTGGCGAACTGGATGCGGTGGGTTTGCGCAATAGTCATCGGAGAAGCGCCGAGGTGCTTTTGAAACAGGCGGCTCAGGTGTCTCGGGGATACGCCCAGCCGGGCGCTCAAGGTACCCAGACCCTCGCCGTCCAGCGCACCATCACCGATGAGCCTTAGTGCCCGCGAGACCGTTGTTGATGTGCCCATCCATGCTGGCGTTCCCGGCGAGGCTTCCGGTCGACATTGCAGACAGGGCCTGTAACCTGCTTCCATGGCAGCGGCGGCTGAGGCAAAAAAGGAGACATTTTTGGCCATCGGCATTTTCACTGGGCAGACGGGGCGACAATAAATTCCAGTGGTTTTAACGCCCACAAAGAACCGGCCGTCAAATCGTGGGTCCCGGGCTTGCCTGGCGCTTTCAAATATCTTGTATTGCGAATCCATGGGAGAATCATATTCTCGAGACCGCAGTGATACTAGCCAAAATCGGACCTGGCTATTTCTGATGATCCTTCCATTTGAACCAGCCCGCTAAATAGGTATATCTGGACCATAACCAGCTATAATTTCATCCATCAATGATCAAATCCCTCGGAAAAGTTTTCAACCCGACCAAGGCCGTATCCAGCTTGCTTGATACGGGCGAAGAAACCTGTGTGACATTCGAGTTCGATCATGTTCAACACTATTCAACCGGGCTTTCAATAACCATCGCCGTCGTCTGCTACTACAACGAAGGTGAATTGCACGCTGCATTTACAACGGATCTGGATTCGCTTAGCAAAACGATTGACGAACAGGCGGATGGTTTCCAGCACGCCTACACTAATCTGATAGAGGCACTTCAACTTTCAGATATTAACCTTAAAATACCACTTAAACTGGACACCGGGCAGATTCCTAAACCCTGGGGGCGGGAAATCTGGTATACGGGTATTGAGGAACGAGGCATCTGCACTATTCAGGGGGTTCCCCTGCCGTGGATCCTGGATGCGTTTGCAACAATCATCACCGGCACCAAGAAGCTCACGCCCATACTGCTGAAGATACTCGACCCTTCTCCCAGAGAGGTATTGGGTGATCTGTATTTTGAACTGCACAGGCAAAAGCGCGAAGTTTATGTAGTGACGCATGTTGACGAGAATGCCTGGTCGGACTCCGTTGGTGAAATTCGCCTTGGTTTCAACCCAGACATAATTGATGACTACGCCGACGAACAACAGTTCAAAGATGCCTACCTCACATCCGTCAATAACTACCGTCTGGTACGCGACAAGATCGACAACAGATTGGATGAAATCCGATCAGAAGCGCAGGTAGCGGAGGATGGCCTGGTGCCTGCAAAAACAGTCTCGGATTGGTACAGCAAAATCGATCCATCGCTGTTAACCCAGGAGCAACACCTTCGCGAGGCAATGAACCTGTTTACTGCGAAGTGCAGCCTGCAGGTAGGGGATGTCATACAGGTGAATCCTCGTGTACCACACTCGCTGCAGCATGGCGTCAGAGTTATTGAGTTTCAAACCCCACACTACGAACGATACATCCTGTCATTTGCGCAGAAAGTTCTGACCCAGAATCAATGGGATACAAAAGAAGCATTGGATCAAGCACAGATCAGTTCCGTGGGTGTCACAGAAATTCAGCAACTTTCTGAAACAGAATCCCTGATAGCTGACTTTGAAGAATTCAAGGTAACGCGAATTCTCCTGCAACCGGGAACGGACGAGACGATTGATGCTGATCACTATTGTCTGGTGATCAGCGTTGAGGGTTCACTGACCCTCGGAAAACAACAACTTTTACCGGAAGAAGGCTATTACATTCCCGCCTGTGCAGATCCTGTTGCAATCAGCAATACAGGGACACAGCCGGCGACACTTCTGATCGCGCAGCCAACCCAGTAACCCTATAACTAACCTTAATATGACACTAAAATGAGAGAATCCTATTGTCGACCAAGGTTAACAATTAGCAGCTAACCTCCCTGGGTTTCGGATTCCCAGTCTACAAGCCCTGCTCTCTCCATTCTGTCCGCCCTGTGGAACACGACCCAGGCCCCACACCGGGCACAGTCTACATCGTTGCCATAGCAGCAAAAGGGAGTCGTAAAGTGATCTCCTTCAAGATACAGAGACAGTACAGATTGTAAGGCGGGACAAGTGGAGGTCACCCGTTCCGCATAAGGGGGCATCATCAATTCCAGATGGCGCATGCTGTTACGGATGAATCGAGGGTACTTGCGCTTTAACTCCATAATTGTCTGAACAGCTTCCACACGCTCTTCATTCGTACCCCATACATCGGGATTGTCCAGTTCACCATTCTTTGGCACCATGAAAGAGAAAGTCATCCAGCCAACCCTGGTTTGCATAATAGATGACACCAGCTCTTCCATTCGCTGATGATTCCTTCGCGTAACGACCGTTTGCACCTGAACCTGGGAGCCGAAATCTGGCGGTAGATGTTCGATATTGCCAAGAACCTTCCGATAAACACCATCACCCCGGATAGCATCATTCAGATCTTCAGGACCATCCATGCTAATGACATAGAGTAGATCCTCACCGAAATCAATCAGCGGCGCCGTGCCGTTAGTCGTGATCGTGTTCTGCTGGAAAAGCCTGACACCTTTTTTCAATAGCTTTGGCTTCAGCATGGGTTCACCGCCCATCCAAAGCATCTGCTTAATCTGATGACGGTCCCGCAATTTTTCGAGGGTATCGAGCATCACATCGTCAGCCATTTCATCGCGAATCGAAGCAGGTGCTTCATTCGGATTGCCTTCCCTGAAGACAAAGCAATGTCTGCACTGCAGGTTACAGTGATTGGTAATATTAACGGCCGCGGATGGATATTGAGCTGATTCGCTGTAGTTGCCTGTAATGTTTGCCTGGATAGACATACACATGCTCTGCTTCTGGAGATGAGATTACCAGTATAGACCAAGCTGAAGGGCTCTCACAGGGTACGATCAACAGTAAACTCCAAACGAAGAGTCAGGTACCCAACGCCTCAATTCTGCTTACAAGTCTTGCCCTTTCCGAGCCAATATCGTCAAGGCGGACCGACCTGAGAGCTGCAACTTCCTCCCTTGAATAGGGGATGAACTCATCGGGAAGTGAAGAAGCACTGAAATTTTCCAGTATCCAGTTCAAAACCCGGGCGGTATTTGCATCGGATAGTTTTGACTGGGCTGTACCAGGTACCCTAACAATAAATTCACGCCCACCATCTACGTTAAGAAAATTCCCCAGATCAGCAAACGATGGGACCTTGCCAACAACACCGCTGCCATCAGGCAAGTGGCAGCCCTGGCAATTGAGCATATAGTCCGAACGAGGCCCTGCCCAGACCATTCCAGCGGACAGGCTGGTGCAGATCGCGATCCACAAGACGGTGCTAGGCTTCATCTTCCACACCCATGATGGCAGCAATCGAGCAGTTGTAGACCATATCTGCAGCGCTGCCAGAACACCAGTTGATATCATTTGCCTGCGACGTCAGATAGATAGGTTTGTCTCCCTCATTTCGCATACATTGACATCGCCCGCAGGCGCTTTGGCCGCAGCAATCATTGTAGGAGATGATGTAATTCTTGCCATCAGCCGGATTTCTGCAGGTACCTATCCAGGTAATCGGAGAAAGGGCCGTGCCCGGGGGACAACTACTCGCAGTGCCACCGCAACAGGCACATAGGAATCCATCTATGGCACAGTATCGCCAATACTCGCAGTCTTCCGCGCTACCCGGATCAGTCTCTGAGGCAAGTGCCGTAGCCTGAGACCGAGCAATTGGCAGAAGCGGGTAAGCCGAAGCGCCAACGAGCACTGTTCCCAGTTTAGCCAGGAAGAACCTGCGTGAGGTTTTGCGCGCAATGTTTCGAGCTCTCCTTTCCAACCACTTGTCAAAACGAGACATATTGGTCCGCTCTCCTGTTCACCGTTAGATTACGTGCCAGTCCCCGATTGACTCCATATATCGCCAGAGAACAACATACGGCAAGGCTCGGACCCGGAACAACTGGAATAAACACCGGTACTACCATCCCTGCATAAGTGTAGGTGTCGATGTAACGTTCTCGATTGTACGCTCAAGCTCACCCGTCTCAGCCTCATAGATATCAAGGCCAAAGTCAGCGATATCCATCAGGCTGCTTTCATGACCAAACACAGCCAACATCACAACAGCCCAGGTGGGGATGGGAAAGACCACCGCACTGGTATAAAGATGAGGCTTATCTTCCAAACTAACCTCCAACCCCATAGCCATGTGCTCAAGTTCAAATCGTGCCAATCGCTCATGGCTATCGATGTCAAATACCCAGACTTCCGTACCGGGCTCTTCATAGGAGTCTTCGCCTCCATCCTGCATCAGGATAAACAGTCTCCTGCTTTGCGGGTGAGCGTTTATATGATTGAATCCCCCGAATCGCCAACCGGCAGCTCGCTCCTGATCAGAGAGAAAGCTCCAGCGCTCAGCAGCAACAGGTACGATATCCGATACATCGACGGGATAAACATAGCCGTTGTGAGAAGCATACAGCCATTGGTCATCAACACGGACACCGTCAGCCGCAACCGGGTCTTCATAGGAATCAAAGAATGGCTCGGTAAACCCCTTATCGATAACATTCCCCGAAGCATTCATCTGTACCCACATAAGACTGCCATCGCCGCAAATCGCTGAGAAAGTGACACTGCTGTTGGCATACACACCGGTACAACCTGGTGATTCTATCTCTGCAACAAATCGTTGGTTACTAAGGTCAATAATCGAAATACTTTGCGCCGGCGTAAAGTTCTGAACCACCAGAAAATTATTATCAGCAGTTACAGAGGAGAGTCCTTTTTGTATTAAGCCGGACATGCGCCTGGGTGGAATCTCGATTTCGCCCTTCGGCAGCAACGTTTGGGGGTCATAGATGGCAAGAATGTCTGTTCGCTCTCCACGTGTAGAGCGCGAGTAGTGCGTTTGAATCGCGTAGATATCACGACCACCAGATGGCAGGACCAATCCACCGCTCCAGTATCCAGTTGATAACATCCCCAGCATCTTGCCGTTGGTGGTGTCGA
>PVBE011859309.1_pt1 | contig 56785 bp, 43 predicted proteins | sample 1631181 | NCBI WGS metagenome assembly PVBE01 (sample SAMN08397723, study PRJNA350692) | Marine metagenome, whole genome shotgun sequencing project. | isolation source: water | place: Pacific Ocean | collected 2012-04
ATGACTTTGTAAGTCAGCGTGGGGGTAGCTTCCTAATGCTCGGCGGCCGCAACGCCTTCGGGGAAGGCGGGTGGCAAAACACCCCCGTCGCCGAGATTCTACCTGTCGAACTCGTCCCGCCATTTGCAAACGAAGCCGATCCGTTCTACGTCGACGTGTTCGTGACCCCAACCTTGTTCGGTCGCACCCACCCAGTCACCCAGATGGCTGACACCCTCGAGTTGAGCCTTCAGCATTGGCAAACATTGCCGCCTCTCGGCATAGTCAATCAAGTCGGAAAGGTAAAGCCTGGTGCTGTTTCAGTGCTTGAGGGTAAAACCGCAAATGACGAGACGCACGTCGTGCTGGCCTATCAGAGATTTGGCCGGGGCAAGGCACTGGCATTTACGCCAGTCAATCAATGGTATTGGCAGATGGCGTTCGAGATTCCTCTGGAGGACTTGACCCACGAGACATTATGGCAACAGATCTTTCGCTGGCTCGTCAATGAAGTGCCTGGCCAGGTAACTGCTTCAACCGTGGTCGACCGATTCGCCCCTGGCGCGCCAGTGACTGTCACCGTTGGTGTTCTTGACGATAATTTTATAGAGATTAACAATGCGGCAGTTACTGCCATTGTCACATCTCCAAGTGGTCAAACTCGAGGTCTCGAGCTCGACTGGACCATCGACACTGATGGCGAATACACCGCCACATTCATCCCGGACGAGGAAGGCTTCCACCAGATACACGTCTGGGGGGAGCGTAGCGGGGAAGCTTTGGGAGAAGACATCGCCCACGTTGAGATCGCGAAGCTATCAACCGAAGCCTTCGCCGCGGAACGCCGCACTGCTCTCCTGGAGCGTCTAGCACAAGAAACAGGAGGGCGCTTGTACTCCCCAGAGAACGTCGCCTCTCTTCCAGACGACCTTCGTGTCTCCGAGGGGGGCACTACGGTTCTAGAAGTAAAAGATCTTTGGGATTTGCCGTTGATCTTTATGCTGTTGGTCGCGTTAGTCGGAACAGAATGGAGCTATCGGAAGTTCAGGGGCCTAGCATGAGACATGTGACTCTGCTTGTCGTCACCGTCTTGGCCTTCCTGTTTGCTGGGCGCGTTCGCGTCGTCGAAGCTCAAACTACTTATAGCCACTTAGTGGTCATCGTCGGTGCAGCCGGGGATGATGTATACCAGGAAGTCTTCCACAACTGGGCGATAGAGCTAATTGACGCTGCCACTAACAAGTTGAACCTCTCCCCCGCCCAAATCACCTACCTAGGGGAGCACCCCGATCTAGCCCCACAGAGAATTGCAGCACGATCGAATCGCGAAAACATCGAGCAGACAATCGCTCGCCTGGCGATAGAAACCAGCCCCGATGATCAAATTTTCTTCGTACTAATTGGTCACGGCACCGGTGCGGGCGAACAATCCCGGTTCAATATACCGGGTCGGGACATCACGGCCCTTGAGTATGACGGCATGCTCAACCTCTTTGCCACCCAAAAGATCGGCTTTGTGAACACAGCAAGTGCAAGTGGTGACTTCGTCAACGTACTATCGGGTCTCAACAGGGTTATCGTCACCGCGACTCGAGATGGGCGCCAAAACAACCAAACCATCTTCCCCCGCTTCTTCGTTCAGGCGTTTGCCCAGGATGTCGCCGACCTCGACAAGGATGAACGAATATCGCTTCTTGAAGCCTACAACTACGCCAGCCGAGAGGTGAAACGTTTCTACGAAGATGACGGGCGCATGCTTACCGAGACATCACAGCTTGAGGACAATGGTGATGGTGAGGGAAGTTACGAACCACTTACCAGTAAAACTGATGGCACGCTTGCCCGGCGCATGTTTCTTGGCAGTTTCATGAATACGTTAGACACCGCCACAATGCCACAGGCTGATGACTCCAATCTCCGCGCACTTTATATGGAACAACGCGAATTGCGAGAGCAAATAGAGCAACTGAAACTCATCAAGGACACGATGGAATCGGAGCTATACGCCAAGGAACTGGAAACACTGCTCATTGCCCTAGCATTCAAAGATCGTGAAATCCGTGCTCGTGGGGGGGGATAGTGAGCCCTAGTAGACGCGCGGTCTGCATTGGTGCCGCAGCTGTTTTGACCCTCGCGGCTACTTCGGTTCCGCTGGTTTTCGGAATCCAAGAGGACGCTGCTCTGGCCGCATACCGAAGCGGGCGCTACGACGAAGCGATTAAGGCGCTCCAGGAGAAGATCGGGTCAAACCAAGACTTTCCACATGACCACCGCCACTTGTTTCGTGCACTTTTCGAGGTCGGCCGTTATATGGAAGCAGAACAGGTCGCCCGGGGGTTCATCGAAGAGTATCCAGAGTCACCAGATTTACATAACAGTCTCGGCGAAGTCTTGTGGACAAAGGGCCATCTCGATGAAGCTGAGACAGCCTTCCAAGAGGCTAGTAATCGACGCGCGGGCGACTGGCTTACCGCCGAGCTTAATCTCGGAATAGCTGCTTTCGACCGTGGCCGCCGAACTGAAGCCATGCAACGTTTCGACCGTTTTATCGACTTCTACAACAACGGTGAAGCTACAACGTCCAGCGATTTGACAGCGGTCGGTATAGCCTGCCAATACTTGGGAATTTCCGATAGTGCTCTGTATCAGGATGCCCTTAAAGCATTCGATGAAGCGGTGGCGGCAGATCCAAACGATCTAAGACCCCGCATACTTGCCGGCAATCTGTTCTTAGAGAAATACGACAGTGGCAACGCGGCAACCGAACTTGGAGCCGTGCTGCAATTCAACCCATATCACCCCCAAGCCCTCCTTTCGATGGGCCGTCGTATGCGGTTCGATGGTGACGAGAACGCGATTTCGATGGCTGAAAGCGCCCTCGAGATCAACCCGAACCTAGTCGGTGCACGGGTCTTTCTGTCCCGGCAACTGCTTTCCGCTGAGCGTTTCGATGACGCAATCGAAGAGATAAAACCTGCATTAGAGACCAATCCTGTCTCCCTCGAGGCTCTCCCCATTTTGGCCGCAGCGCACTACTTACGTGGAGATACCATTGGATTCGAAGAAATTCGCGACCAAATTTTCTCACTCAATGCTAATTATGCGGATTTCTACAACACGCTCGCCGAGCTACTTGTAGAAAACCGAATGTATACACAAGCGGTGAATTTCGCCCGCGAGGCAACCATGATTGATCGCGAATCATGGCGCGCTCATGGCATCCTCGGAATCAACCAACTAAGAATTGGGGATGTGAAGGGAGGACGCTCTAGCCTTGAAATTTCATTTGCCGGTGACCCCTACAATGTCTGGACCAAAAATACCCTCGACCTTCTCGACACCTTTCCCGATTATGTAGAAAGCAGTACCAGGCGCTTCGATCTAATGATCGAAGCGCCTGAAAGCGGCTTGCTATCGCTTTACCTTGGCGGACTTGCCGAGGAAGCCTATCAATATTTCGCTGAACGCTATAAGTACGAGCCTCCAATCCCAATCCGCATCGAGGTATACCCGAGCCATGAAGATTTTTCGGTGCGTACTGTTGGGCTGGCTGGGCTAGGCGCACTCGGCGTCTCATTCGGGCCGGTCATCGCCCTCGACTCTCCCTCTGCTCGACCGGTCGGCGAATTTAACTGGGGCTCGACCTTGTGGCACGAAATTGCCCACACTTTTACTTTGGGGATTACGAACTTTCGCGTTCCACGTTGGGTCTCTGAAGGTTTGTCTGTTTACGAAGAACATCGCGCACGACCAAGCTGGGGTGATGACGTCAGCGCTAGTTTTCTGATTGCCCATCTACGTGGGAATTTATTGCCGGTCAGTCGAATAACTGAAGGATTTGTGCGGCCTGCATATCCGGAACAGATACTCCACTCGTACTTCCAGGCTTCGCTAGTCTTTGAGCTGATTGACCGTGACTACGGCTTCGAGGCCATCCTCGGATTGCTTGACGGCTACAAGAACGGACTATCGACCACGGAATCGTTCAAGACAATTATTGGATCTAGTCCTGATGTTTTCGACGAGACTTTCAATACTTATGTTGAGGAACTCTTTTCGAAACAACTAACGGCACTTCGCCCAATTCTTGATGAAGAATCCAATAGCGACTCCCGTACCCCCAAGCCCGCTGAGTACCTAAGGAGAATTGCCGAGGAAAACCCTGGCGACTTTCGCGCGCAGCTATCCTACGGGGCATTCTTGCTCGACGATGAACGCCTGGACGAAGCAGTCCCGTATCTTGAAGCAGCGAAACGTCTATTCCCTGAGTATGCCGAAATCGATTCTCCATACTGGCACCTAGCGATGATCGCCAAAAAGAACGGCGATACCCACCGCGCTACCGAAGAGCTTTCCACCCTGACCGCCATCAACCAAAAGAACTACTTGGCAAACACGGAACTCTCGAACCTTTATGAAGAACTCGGCAACCTCGCTGCTGCCGCGGAGGCTCTCGATCGTGCCGTCTATATCTATCCCTTTGAAATCCCCATACACCAAAAGCTTGCAGGTCTGTACGAGAATATGGAAAGTCATTCGCTTGCCATTCGCGAACGGAAGGCAGTCGTCAGCCTGGCGCCGGTTGATATGGCTGAAGCGCTGTACTTATTGGCCAAGGCCGAGTTTGCTGCCGGCGATCAGCTTGCCGCCAAAAGGAGCATTATCAGATCATTGGAAATTGCTCCCGGCTATCCAGCCGCACAGGAGCTTTTACTAGCCATCATTGGGAGCGGGAGAAACCCTTGAGCCCCAAGTTTGTGCCTCGTCTGACGGCAGTCCCGGCGATTTTGTTCGTCCTGGCGCTTGCCGTGGAATCGCGGATGCCATTGTCCGCCGAGGAGGCAGCCCAACGGGGCTGGTTCGGGCGTGGAAGGAGGGACATCATGTCGTCTTCTGGCCTGCCCATCGAGAACATCCCCCAGGAAGGCGAGTTCATTTTCTTAAGGGTAAGGTTCGACGAGGCGTATACGTCTTACGGAGGTTACGAGTGGGGGCTTGATATGGGTTGGAACCACGACTATCCGCGCGCCGAGCACAACATCACAATGATGTTAGAGGAACTCACGAACATACCAGTTAAAATTAACTTCCGTGGGGGCAACATACTGTCGTTCTCCGAGCCAGAGATCTTCGACTACCCGTTCGTATACATAAGCGAGCCAGGCTATTGGGTCTGGAGCGACGAAGAAGTTCTCAGGCTGCGAAACTATCTGCTCAAGGGCGGCTTCATTATGGTCGACGACATGCAGTCCGACGATACGGAGGCCTTCTACAGGATCATGAACCAGGCGATCCCGAATACAAAATTTGAGATACTTGATACTACCCATCCCATCTTTAATTGCTTCTTCCAAATCACCTCGGAGGACATCCTTAATCAGTATTACAGAGCCCGATACAACGGAAACCCCGTAATTTATGGCGTCTATGAAGACAATGACCCCGGCAAACGTCTAATGGCGGTTATCAACCACAATCAAGACATTGGGGAGTCTTGGGAGTTTGCGAATACCGGTTACGTTCCAGTCGAACAGGCTAACAACTCCTACAAGATAGGTATGAATTACATCATCTGCTCAATGCTTCACTGACCACGCTCATCACTGCCACACCATTCAAGGAAGACCATGGATATCGACAACGGTACAACTTCTGCGGATAACGACCTCGAACCAACCAGTGTGACAATCACGGATGATGTGCTCTCTGAGGCAGAAGACGAGCGACCATCGATAACCGATGCTGGTTCCAATTTGCCCGAGGACGATATCGCTCTCGCTAAGCATCTCAAAGAAGGATACGAACAGGTTACTACCGAGGTCCATAAAATCATCGTTGGGCAAAACGAAGTCGTCGAACAGGTCCTGCTCACCTTGTTTGTAGGCGGTAATAGCATCATCACCGGCGTTCCCGGCCTGGCCAAGACCCTCCTTGTTCAGACGCTCGCAGACGTCCTCGACCTCGAGTACGCCCGTATTCAGTTCACCCCTGACCTAATGCCCGCCGACATTACCGGCACCGAAGTAATTCAGCAGAACCCGGAGACCGGTGAACGAAATCTGCAATTCGTGAAAGGTCCGGTGTTTACCAATATCTTGCTAGCGGACGAGATCAACCGCACTCCACCTAAGACTCAATCAGCACTGCTCGAAGCGATGCAGGAGCATCAGGTCAGCGCACACGGGGAAACCTATCAGCTTGAGGAGCCCTTTCTTGTGCTCGCGACTCAAAACCCGATTGAACTCGAGGGCACCTATCCCCTTCCGGAAGCCCAGCTTGACCGTTTCATGTTCAACATCATCATCGAACACCCGCCGGTCGAAGAAGAGCTGCAAGTAGTTCGTGAGACAACTAAGACAAAAGATGTGGCTTTCGAGAGGACAATCGCCGGGTCGGACATCATCGCGTTCCAGAAACTGGTCCGACGTGTCCCCGTTTCGGACGCCGTCATGGACTTCACGGTGGACATGGTACGGAAAACCCGGCCAGAAAATCCGGGCGCTCCCAAGTTTATCGAGCAGTGGATCGAATATGGCGCCTCTGTGCGCGCAGCTCAATACCTGATTCTAGGCGGCAAAGCACGAGCTCTGCTGCATGGGCGTTACTACGTCGACTTCGACGATATCCGTCATCTGGCCGCGCCTATCCTTCGTCACAGAATACTGACCAACTTCCACGCCGAATCCGAGCAAGTGACCACTGACCAGGTAATAGCACAATTGCTCGATACTGTTTCCACGCCGGTATCACGGATGTAGAAATTGCATAACTCTCAATCACCCACCCTCTTAACAGAGAGCTGGACAGAACCGGTAACGAAGAGTTTGACCTGATGGCCGTAGAAGCCCAACGACGATTCAAGAGCAGTGCCCGGTTTTTAGACCCGGAAATATTGGCACGCATAGACCGCCTTGACTTGCTGGCCCGCACAGTTGTTGAGGGGTTTATCAACGGGCTTCACCGCTCACCTTACTTGGGGTTCTCGATGGACTTCGCCGAGCATCGAGAGTACATGCCCGGCGATGACATACGGCGCATCGACTGGAAAGTCTTTGCTCGTTCGGACCGGTACTACGTTAAGGAGTTCGAAGCCGAGTCGAACACCAACTTCATATCAGTCGTTGATGTTTCACGCTCAATGAACTTTGGCAGCAACGGCGTCACAAAGTTCGATTACGCCCGCTACCTGGCAGCTTGCCTAACCTACTTCGCTAGCAAGCAACGTGATCGAATTGGCTTTGCTTCATTCGACAACGACATAATCAAGTATGTCCCCCCTTCCGCTAAACATCTTGAGGCCATCCTGCACATAATTGACGCTCTCAAGCCTAGCGGCCACAGCGAGTACCTAAAGCCATTGCTAAAACTCACCGAGGCTGCGAAACGACGAGGGATCGTTGTGTTGATTTCCGACTTTTATGAGCAGCCACGCACCATCATTGACGCAGCCAACAACCTCCGCTACCGGGGACACGACGTCATCGTCTACCAGGTTCTTGACCCGGCCGAGATCGATTTTAGCTTCGAAGAGTCGGCGACATATGAGGACCTAGAAACAGGTGAGTCAATTCCCGTTGTTCCTTCGCGCATGCGGGAGCAATACAAACAAATGATGGCCGAGCATCTCGAAGAGATCGGCAGTTTGATGATAAAGAACCAGTTTGACTACGGTCTTGTTCGGACCGACGAACCACTTGATGAGTCGCTTTTCCGTTATCTTCTATTGCGTGAAAAAAGGGGGAGGTTGCGCTGATGGGGCTTAGTTTTCTCGCTCCCTTCTTTTTTGCGGGCCTCGTCGCATTAACAGTTCCGATCCTGGTCCACCTGACCTATCGGCAAAAGGGAACGATTGTGCCTTTTCCTTCCCTGATGTTCGTACAGAAGGTCCCTTTCAAGTCGATGCGACGCCAGAAAATCAGGCACTGGCTACTATTCCTTTTGCGCTGCGCTGCGTTGACCCTTGTCGTCCTGGCCTTCAGTCGACCGTTCCTCAACACGGCCAGTATTGCTTCTGTACTGTCACCGGCAAGTCGTGAAGTGGTAATTCTTCTCGATAACAGTCATAGCATGAGTTACACGGGCCGTTGGGAGGCCGCCCAACAGGCGGCAAGAAACATCATCGACGATCTCAGTCCCTCCGACCGTGCATCACTGGCCATCTTTTCCGATGCGGCCCAGTTAGTGGTTCGCTCAACCCCAGAGCCTTCGGTAATCCACACCGCCCTCGATGTCATCGGCCCAAGCAACCGCTCGACACGCTACGCGCCCGCGATCGGTATCGCTCAACAGCTACTCATTGAATCCGATCTCCCTGCCAAAGAAATTGTGCTGATTACTGACTACCAACGCACAGGATGGGATCGAGACCAGGCAATCCAGCTTCCAGAGGCCACGACCCTGACGGGCATCGATGTCCATGAAGATGTTGCAAGTAACCTCTCAGTTGCCACAGTAGTCCTTCAACGCGAGGCAACGACCGTGCCGGAGAGGTTTGTTGTCACGGCACGCATAGTCAACCAAGGAGACGAACCAGCGGAAAACGTCGTTGCAACTTTGAGCATCGCTGACGAAGTTGTAGACGAGCACGCTCTTACACTCGGCTCCAACTCAGCTTCGACTTTCCAATTCCAGCCTCAATCAGTCAGCTCGGAAGCGTTGGAAGGTACCGTATCTATCAATAGTAGTGGTCTGGAAGAAAATTCCAGGGACCATTTACCAGGTGACGACACCTTCTATTTCATCGTCAACCCAGGCGAAACTCTCAAAGTCTTACTTGTCGAGAACAACAACGGCCACGAAACTGACAGCTTATTCATCGAAGGTGCCTTATCTGTAGCAACCCGCCCAGCGTTCCACGTCCAGCGAACCAGGGTGAATCAGTTGCAGTCAGGCGACCTGGCCGACATCGACGCGATCGTCCTAAACGACACAGCATTCCCATCAGGCTCAGCCGGGGCAGCATTGCGGAATTTCGTCGAGTCTGGTGGCGGTGTATTTATTGCCATCGGCGAACTTGCCCATCCAGGCGGATGGCAGCACGATGATGCGCGTGCGCTGGCACCAAGATTTGGCGGCGACGTTATCGATCGCAACGCCGAGTTCGGCGGAGTCCTGGCCAGCTACGACCGTGACCACCCAGTATTTGAGATTTTCAGCACCCCGCGCAGCGGGGATTTTACAGCGGCTAGCTTCTATCGTTATTGGAGATTGGAACCTGATGAGGGCGACCTGGTTCTCGCTGGCTTCGACGACGGAGCCCCTGCCCTGCTGGCCCGCCCTGTGGGGCTTGGGCGAGTGCTCATCTGGCCAACTACCCTTGACCGATTCTGGAGTGATCTTGTGGTCCATGGGCAGGTGTTTGTTCCGTTTATCCAACAAGCTACCCGATACGTCGCTGGCTATGAGGCACCTGAGTCATGGCACACCGTTGGAGACAGCATCCGACTTGTAGCACTTGATGAATTGCAGTTTCCGGAAGGCACAGCAGTTGAACTGGTGACACCCGGGGGCAACCGAATGGATTTGATCGCAACTGGTATGACTCCCGGCGCAACAATCACGCGCGAAACATCCGACCGGATACCGGTGGATGACCCTGGCTTCTATACCTTGAGGTGGAGCGATGATGATAGCGATTACACGCGTACAGTCGCCGCCAATCTTGATCGAATGGAATCTGACCTTTCAAAGCTGGACCCAGAAGAACTTACGGCGGCACTTACGTATGGCACTGTAACCGCCGAGGATCGCGGCCTCACTAATCAGGTCACGCCGGAAAATCGCGAAGCACGGCAGGCATGGTGGTGGTATTTGCTGGTACTGGTATTCGTACTCTTAGCAGCAGAGACGGCGCTTTCAAATTACCTTTCTCCCGGGTCCGCACCCGGCACAACGTAGTATGGTAAATATCTTGACGCTGACGTCTTCGGTGGAGCTGAGAATTTGAACACATTCGAACGACTGGACTTCAACAGACTCGAGAAAGTCGTCCGCCGCGTTCGCAATCGCTGGCGCATGCGCGTAGCACTGCGCGGATCAGCTGTTGTTGTGATTGCTAGCACCCTCGCTCTTCTGGCGCTGACCTTGGGCCTTGACTACTTCCGCTATCGCCCTTGGGCTTTGTTCCTCTTCAGCGCCATAACTTACGTCGGTCTGCTTAGCCTAATTTTTCGTTTCCTCATCGTCCCACTGTCCCGCCGGGTTACGGACGAGCACGTCGCCCTTTATATCGGCGAGCATATGTCCAAAGCTTCGGCTGAAATGATTAGCGCGGTCGAACTGTCAAATTTCGACAAGGTCGCCGACTCGGAATCAATATCACGTGAGTTCGCCCGCGAGGTAGTGCAATCAGCCGTCTATAACCTTCACAAAATCGACTACGGCAGAGGCGTCGAGCGCGGCAAACTTCGGCGGTTTTCAACAGTACTGGCCGCAACGATGGCTTTCGTGATGATGATGATGATCATGAGCCCGGCCTTTCTACGCACCGGCACTCCCTTGCTGTTTATGCCGTGGGCACGCTCGGCATTCGCCAATCCCTACGCAATCGATGTGTTCCCGGGCGATGTACAGATCGCACGGGGAGCAGATCAACTGGTGTCAGCACAGCTCGTCGGCTTTGATTCCGAACGTGTTGAGATTGCTGTCAAACCAAGCGGCGGTGATTGGGAATACTGGCCGATGACTATTGATGAAAGCACTAGCGAATTCACCTTCTTAGTATTCGACGTCGGCTTGGAGATGCAGTACTTCGTTGAGTCGGCCGGCGTTCGGTCAAGCATATATAGCATCGATGTCGTCGACCTCCCCTATGTCGATACGATGGACCTTGAGTTCCACTTTCCTGATTACAGTGGACTAGAACCAAGAACAATCGAGGATGCCGGTGATATCGCCGTGCTCTCGGGCACCCGCGTCATCGTCTTTGTTACTCCGACGGTACGGGTGCCATACGGCCGACTTGTACTCGATCTGGACCCCCCAGTTGACGGGACAACCAGTTCTCAACCACTCATCGTCGAACTTGAGCTCTCTCCGGACGGAAAACTAGGAGGTTCTTTCAATGTGGAGCGTGACGGCTTCTACCGAGTCGAACTTCCGGGTTTCGGCGGCAACATCGCAGCAGCTTCTCCTGACTATTTCATTGAAGCACTCGAAGACCAACCACCACGAATTACTTTTGAAGAGCCTGGCCGGGACACGACCGTAAGTCCCCTAGACGAGGCGTACGTGGAGATCCGCGCCGAGGATGACTTTGGGATCGCCAGTCTAGAGCTGATCTATTCGATCAATGGGAATGATGAAGTCTCTGCGACACTTTACAACCCTCGCGACGGTGACGATCAGAGGCCTGACGTTTCCGCTGGCCACATGTTTTATCTGGAAGAAGAAGAACTCGTAGCCGGCGATTTTATTTCATATTACGCCCGTGGCACTGATAACCAGGACGGCGGCACGGGCCAGACCGGGACAACCGATCTCTATTTTATGGAAGTGCGCCCCTTTGACCGAGTATTCCGCCAACAGCAGCAAGGTGGGGGGGGTGGCGGTGGCGGTGGCGGGGGTGGTCAGCAAGAAGACACTGCGTTCGCCCGTCGACAGCGCCAAATAGTTGCCGCGACCTTTCGCCTAATTCGCGACCGCAAGCAGTTTAGCCAACAAGAGTACGAAAGCGATCTTGGTACGCTGGCGATCAACCAATCCCGACTGCGCGAACAGGTAGAACTCGTACTCGGACGCACGCAACAACGCGGAGCCATGATGCCCGGCTCTGATTTCGAAAAGATGGCCGAGAACATGCGCAAGGCGGTAACCGAAATGATCCCAGCGGAGGCTGAACTTGGCAGGCTCGACGCAGCGGCCGCCCTACCTCCCGAGCAACGCGCCCTGCAATTCTTACAGCGCGCTGACGCCCTGATTCGGGAAGCTCAGGTTAGTTTCGGCGGTGGAGGCGGTGGAGGGGGCGGGGGCGGCGGAGGAGACAATGCTCTCAACGAAAGCCTCGCGGATTTGCTCGATCTTGAGATGGAAAAGCTTCGCAACCAATACGAAGCTGTTCAGCGGGACCAACAACAGCAACTCGATGAAGAAATCGATGAGGCACTCCAGCGACTTGAGGAGCTTTCCCGTCGACAGCAACAAGAAAACGAACGCCAGCGGGCTCTTGCTGGCCTACCTCAAAATCAGCAAGGCGGCGGAGGTGGTAGCCAGCGCCAACTTGCCAACGAGGCTGAGGAGCTTGCGCGTCAACTAGAACGCTTAGCGCGCGCGAACTCTGAGCCCGAGATGCAGGAGCTCTCACGTAGTTTGCAACAAGCAGCCGACGCCATGCGCCGAGCCGCAGCGTCTAACGATGATCGTGCGCTCGCTGAAGGCATTCGGGCCCTCAACGACCTTCGTCAAACCAAGGGCGATCTGCAAAACGAACGCAGCCAACGCTTACAGCGAGATATTGACGACATGCAAACTCGCATAGATCGGTTACAAGAAGAGCAGCGAAAGATTGCTGAAGATGTACAGCAGGTCGGAGCAGACGCAGCTCGGGGCGGTAACCGTCAGCGCCTCATCGAACAAATGGAGCGCGTATTGGAGCGTAAAGACGAACTCACCACAGAGGTCACCGACCTGGAACAGCAAATAGAGACTACTGCCCGCGCTTCACGACGAGACGAGCGCGAAGCGGCTCGCAAGTTACAGGAAACCTCGAACTGGATGCGGGATTCAAAACTCGCTGACAAAATCCGTTACTCCAAGGGTGTTGCCCAACAGCGGCTTGGTCCGTACGCGGAGCAATTCGAGCAACAAATAACTAATGACCTCGATTATCTGAGTGAGATGGTCGACGAAGCTGCTGAACTCATCGAAGGATCTCAACAGGATGGCCTAACGAGTGCCCTCGATGACACCCGTGGTCTAATACGCGGTCTTGAGTCATTCTCAGACCGTGCCCAGCAAGGCCTTGAACGCCAGCGCGAGGCCGCCCAGCAGAACGAACAACAAGGCCAACAAGGCGAGCAAGGCCAACAAGGACAACAAGGCGAGCAAGGCCAGCAAGGCCAACAAGGACAACAAGGCGAGCAAGGCCAACAAGGCGAGCAAGGCCAGCAAGGTCGGCAAGGCGGGGCTCGCAACAACGCCGGTCGCTTAGGTGGTCCGCGGGATGGCGCCATCGGCGGCGATCAGAATTGGGACGGGATATGGGACGACCAAGCACGCCAGCTGGAGGCCGAATGGGACCGTCGAATCGACCAAGCTGAAGCTCTACGAGAGCGACTTGCCAATGAAGGCCAACAAGTAACTGACCTGGACGAGATCCTCAGCGAAATGCGCAACTGGGAGTTTGATGGTACCCCTCGCGGCATTGACGCGCTTCGCGACCAGGTCATCGACGACCTAAAGGTCTTCGAGTACACACTCCGACGGCTTGTGGACACTGAGCTTCGTCCACAGCCGGCACTGACCGATTCAGATGAGGTGCCCTCAGGGTATCGGAAGCAGGTCGAGGAGTATTTTCGTGCTCTCAGCCGCAGTTCTGGGCGCCCTGGCCGGCAACGCTAAACAAGCGCTCAACTTGTATGAGCAATCGAGCTGACGTTCTCGAAGAAAATCTGTACACGCTCTTCCGTGAGGACGTCGAGTGCCCAAGCGTCGATCTTGCAAAACCCATTGGTGAAAACTCGGCCCTCACCGGCTATCGCTTCCTCGAGTTACTAGAAACACTCTACGTCGTGCGGCACCTCGACCTCGAGGCGCGATCACTTAAGGATCGTGACGAAGGCTATTACACGATTGCGAGTTCTGGTCACGAGGTAAATGCTGCCGTCGCGGCAGCGTTGCGGCCGACCGATCCGGCATTCCTCCATTACCGATCTGGTGGGTTTTTCGTCGAGCGTGCCCGACAGGTACCAGGGCAGACACCAATTTTCGATATCCTGCTATCGTTAACGGCTTCTTCAGACGATCCTATTTCCGGTGGTCGGCATAAAGTCTTCGGAAGCGTTCCCCTCAGGATCTATCCACAGACCAGCACGATCGCGTCACACTTCCCGAAGGCTGTCGGTCACGCCATTGCCTTGGAGCGAGCTAGACGTCTTGACCTACTGTTGCCATTTCCCGACGACGCGATCATCGTGTGTAGTGCTGGCGATGCCAGTCTCAACCATTCGACTGCCCTAGGCGCAACCAACGCTGCACTTTGGGAAAGTTACCAAAATCTTCCCGTACCGATTTTGTTCGTGTGCGAGGATAACGGCCTAGGAATATCGGTCACCACGCCAAGTGAGTGGATTGCAAATCGGTGGAGCAAGCAGCCTGGCCTGTCGTATTTCCGTGCCGATGGCCTTGATCTCGCAGCTACTTACGACACCGCAACTCAGGCAATCCAGTGCTGCCGAAGCGAAAGAGCGCCAACATTCCTCCACCTCGACGTCGTGCGTCTTCTTGGCCACGCCGGTACCGATGTCGAACTTGCCTACCGGGATATTGGTGATATCAAGGAAAGCGAATCCCGAGATCCTCTATTCCTGAACACACGCCAGGCGATCAAGCTAGGTCTCGCCACGGGAGCTGAACTCGATGCCCTCTATGAAGAGTCTCGCAACCGAGTCCACCGGGCCTCGCGGCAGGCAGCGAGCCACCCCCGCCTTGCCAGTGCGGAAGAAATCATCGAGCCGTTGGCCCCATACTCCCCAGCCAAGGTACGTGGAGAAGCCGAACGCGATGACTACGAGGATGCCCGCATAGATCATTTTGGAACCAGGACTAAACTCCCTGAGTCCAGTAAGCCACGCCCCCTTACACAATTACTGAACTGGGGTTTACAAGACCTGCTCTCCAAGTATCCGGAGATGTTGGTATTCGGTGAAGATGTTGGAAAACGCGGCGGCGTCTATGGTGTTACCGCCCAGCTCCAAAAAAACACCAGTGTCGGACGTGTATTTAACACCCTGCTCGACGAGCAAAGCATTCTTGGAATGGCGATTGGCGCAGCTCAGCTCGGGCTTCTTCCGGTCCCCGAGATCCAATACTTAGCTTACTATCACAACGCGGAGGACCAGATACGCGGAGAGGCATCGACCCTCCAGTTCTTTTCAAAAGGCCAGCTCAGAAACCCAATGGTTATCCGTATCGCTTCCTGGGGATACCAGCGCGGTTTCGGTGGTCATTTTCATAATGACAACAGTATTGCAGCACTGCGCGATGTTCCGGGCGTTATCATCGCATCCCCTTCCCGTGGCGAAGATGCGGTCGGAATGCTTCGCACGGCATTGGCCCTCGCCCGCGTTGATGGTCGAATCGTATTCTTTCTTGAACCGATTGCACTGTATAGAACACGGGACCTTGTCTCTGAGAAAGACGGCCGGTGGCTTGATTCTTTCCCCGCCCCTGGCAGCGCCGTAGAGCTTGGTCGCGCCCGTGTTTATGAGGAGTTTGCCAACGACAATCCACAGCTGACAATTGTCAGCTGGGCCAATGGCCTGTGGCGTTCTCTTCGAGCGGCCCACCTTTTACGGGAACACCACGGGATCGGCACCCGGGTCATCGATCTCAGATGGTTGCTTCCGCTGGATATCAAAACCATATGTGACGAGGCATCAAAAACCGGCCGTGTTCTGATCGTCGACGAAGGTCGAAAGACCGGCGGCGTAAGCGAAGCCTTGGTTACTGGATTGATGGAAGCGTATACGGACAGGTCCGATGGTCCTTTGCCCCGCATCGTCCGCTACTGCGGTGACGACACATTCATCCCACTCGGACCTTCTTGGGAGCACGTCCTGCCCAACGAAGATGGGATCGTGAAGCGTGCCATTGATCTAGTCAGAAACCCATCGATTCCGTCGGAAAGATAGAGGCACTGTGAGTAAGACTGCCGCTGTTCTGTGCCCTGGACGTGGTAGCTACACCGCGAGCGAGTTGGGCTATTTATCCGGAGCAGCCCCAGCGTGTGTACTTGCTGAACTTAACCCTGCAATTGATCGCCTCGACAACCTTCGAATCGATAGGGGTGATCCAACGGTCCGTGACATGGACGGTGCGCACACCTTTAGTCCGGAGTTGTTCCGCGGTGAGAATGCCTCCTGTCTTACCTTCGCGTGTACCGCATTTGATTTTCTCCGCCTCGACAGGAACAAGCTCGATATCGTCGGCATTGGTGGCAACAGTATGGGTTGGTATTCGGCACTTTTCGCCGCTGGCACCTTCAGCCTCGACGACACTTTTAACCTCGTTGAGACGATGGGTGGTATGACCCGTAATGGCAAGATCGGCGGCCAAGTTATCTATCCCCTAATTAACGAGAATTGGGGAGTTGATCCTGAGCTTGCTACTACAGTAAAGACAGCGCTGGAAGACACCCGTGAGGCAGGGCACCAGGCTGGCTGGTCAATACATTATGGGGGGTACGCCGTGCTTTGGGCGGACCAAGACGGTCTCCCGCTGCTCATCAGCAAGCTGCCCGCGGTTAAAACTCGGGAAAAACAATACCCGCTAGAACTACCCGAACATTCTGCTTTCCACTCTCCCCTGATGCTCCCCATCTCCGAACGCGCACTGGGGCAACTCTCCACTCTCTCTTGGCGTGCGCCCTCGATTCCGCTAATCGATGGCCGTGGTCATCGCTGGAACCCTATCAACACTAATCCTGGAGAGTTGTGTCGTTACAGCCTCCAAACCCAGGTTCTCGAAGTTTACGACTTCAGCAGCTGTGTTCGCGTTCTACTGCGCGAGTACGCACCGGAAGTGTTCATCCTATTAGGCCCGGGTGCTGCCCTTAGTGCTGCTGTTGCCCAAATATTGATCGCTAATCGGTGGCAAGGCATTAACTGCAAGGAAGCCTTCATGGAACGTCAGAAAAATGACCCGCTATTGCTTTCGCTCGCGTATCGGCAACACGCAGAATTGGTAACCCTACCAACGACGTAAACCTGGATTCAGTAAGAATATCGAGCGCGGTATGGTACAAAGTTGTAGCAAGCTGCCTGGCAGATCTAATTTGTGAATTTCACGGTGGATGACGAGAAGGGCCGGCGTGATTGATGAAGTCTCGATCACAGCAAAGGCTCAAAGGAACCGGAGGCATGCTGATGGTGAACCGGCGAACGTTCTTGGGTGCGGTTGGGTTGCCCGCGGCGACAGCCATGGCGCCGGCCCTGAACCCAATGAAAATGGAGCGTGCACTGGAGATGCTGGACGGTCTTTCAGCCAGCACCGCCACTCCCCAACAGATCGCCACCGACGAAACCGTCTGGCGAGAAGTACAAGCCGCCTACAGCGCTGACCGCTCCCTTGTAAATCTGAATTTTGGCGGCGTGGGATCACCTCCAATCGTCGTTCAGGACGCAATGAAACGCTACCTCGACTACTCCAGTACCGCCCCTGTGTACAGCATGTGGCGCATTCTTGAGCCGCAGGCGGAAGGCGTTCGACAGCGATTGGCTAGGCACTTTGGATCTGATTCGGAAGAAATCGCCATCACCCGTAACTCCTCCGAGGCGTTGCAGATCTGCCAGATGGGCATCGACCTGGAACGTGGCGACGAGATCCTGACTACGAACCAAGATTACGGCCGCATGATCAACACCTTCAAACAGCGTGAGCGGCGTGAAGGGGTGGTGTTAAAGCAGTTTCCAATCCCGGTCCCAGCCGAAGACGATGATGAGATCGTCTCGCTGTTCGAGCAACACATCACACCACGTACTCGTGTAATCCTAATGTGCCACCAAATCAACTTGACCGGTCAAATCCTGCCGGTGAAGGGCGTCGTGCAGATGGCACGTCAGCACGGCATACCAGTGATTGTCGACGGTGCCCACGCCTACGGCCAGTTTGCCTTCAAGCACGAGGATCTCGACTGCGACTACTATGGCACCAGTCTGCACAAATGGCTCAACGCGCCGCACGGTACTGGCATGCTGTACGTTCGGCGCAACAAGATCGACGGCCTGTGGCCCTTAACGGCCGCGCCAGAAAACCAGCAGGACGATATTCGCAAGTTCGAGCAAATCGGCACCCATCCAGAAGCCAATTTTCTTGCCATCGGTGACGCCTTGACCTTCCATGAGGGCCTTGGAGACGACCGAAAAGAAGCCCGGTTACGTTACCTCCGTAACTACTGGGCCGACCGCCTGCTGCAAGATGATCGAGTTCACCTCAACACCAGTCTCAATCCGCGCTTCTCCTGCTGTCTCAGTAATGTGTACATCGACGGAGTTGATGTCGGGGCCCTTGGCAACTATATGTGGGATCGGCACCGTATTATTGTGACTCCGATCAAACACCCAGACTGCACCGGTCTTCGGGTAACCCCGAACGTTTGTACGACGCTAGAGGAGCTCGATCGTTTTTGCGACGCCATGGAGCACGTCATTCAGCATGGCATCCCCGCTTGAGCTTACGGACAAAATGACCAAGACGCCCTGCTGACATACAGTCTATCGCCGCAATAAAGCTGTACCCCAAAGAACGGAGATCCTCCGCTATGGCCACCAGAATTCGCCAATTCACCTCAATGCTACTAACCGTCTTGGTCATCGGCGGATTATCCGTGGCCCCGGCAACCGCGCCCGCAAGCACTCACCAGGATAGGGTCACCACACCTCTTGAAGCGTTCGGGGGGAACATCGGCGACGATTACTTTCTTGTTAACTACCAGCAACTTGTTGCGTACTGGCAGAAGCTCGAACAGGAATCTGACCGAATGGCCCTTGAGGTGATCGGCGAGACGGAGCAAGGCAGGCCCATGTACATGGCGATTATCACGTCGCCTGCAAACCACCAAAACCTCGATCGCTACAAAGACATATCTGCTCATCTCGCGCTCTCCGAAGGTGTCGACGAAGCTACGGCTCGTGCACTCGCGGCGGAAGGCAAGTCAGTGGTTTGGATCGATGGTGGTCTACACGCTACCGAAGTCCTCGGCGCCCAGCAGCTTGTCGAGTTGGTTTATCAGATGAATGCTCGCGAAGATGCCGAGACGCTACGCTTCCTCGACGATGTGATCTTACTAGCCACCTGCGTAAATCCTGACGGGATGGATCTGGTCTCCGATTGGTACATGCGCAACCCCGTTCCCGAGGAGCGCAGTACGCGCGGCATCCCGGTTCTATATCAAGAGTACAGCGGTCACGATAACAACCGCGATTTCTACATGTCGACCCAGAAGGAAACCATTGCAATCAATAACATCTTGTATCGTGAATGGTTTCCTCAAATCATCTATAACCATCACCAAAGCGGGCCAGCAGGAACTGTTCTATTTGCACCACCGTTTCGTGGCCCGTTCAACTACAACATCGATCCATTATTGATACTCGGGATCGACACTGTTGGCACTGCAATGCACAGCCGGTTTGTACGGGAAAACAAACCGGGCGCCACGATGCGGTCAGGTGCTAGCTACTCCACATGGTGGAACGGAGGCTTACGAACCACACCTTATTGGCACAACCAAATCGGCCTCCTGACGGAGACCGTTGGTAGCCCCAATCCATCAAATATTCCGTTCAACCTCCGCCGCCAATTGCCAAGCAACGATCTCCCCTATCCAATCGCTCCTCAGCAGTGGCACTTTCGGCAATCCATCGAGTATTCGATTACAGCTAATCGGGCCGTCCTTGATATAGCCAGCAAGCTCCGTGAAGATTTTCTCTTCAACATCTGGCGGATGGGGATGAACTCGATCGAACGTGGCAGTCGCGACCATTGGACACTCTCACCGGCGCGAATTGAAGCGGTCGAAGAAGCAATGGCTGCTGTTGCAACAACCGGCGGCACCGGTGGACGCGGCGGCTCCAGTGGTGGTGCAAATCCAATGGATTTCTATGACAGCGACTTCCAGAATCCAGAGGCACGTGACCCACGAGGCTATATCTTGCCAGCCGATCAGCCCGATTTTCCGACCGCTGCGAAGTTCGTCAACACATTAATCAAAAATGGGGTCACGGTGCATCGTGCGACTGCTGATTTTGTGGTTATGGATCGCACGTACCCACTCGGGTCCTATGTTGTTTTGTCAGCGCAAGCTTTTCGACCCTTTGTCATGGATATGTTCGAGCCACAGGTTCATCCCGACGACTTCGCCTATCCAGGTGCTCCACCAACCCGCCCATATGACGTCGCCGGGTGGACTGTCGCTTACCAGATGGGCATCCAATTTGACAGCATTCTTGAGGGTCTCGATGGCCCGTTCGAGCGTATTTCGGACCTGGTCGCCCCTCCAATCGGCACACTCACAAACCTATCTAACGCGTCCGGATACCTGTTTAGCCCGGAGGTTAACGACTCCTTCAATGCAGTCAATAAGCTGCTGGCGGCTGGCGATGCCGTATTTCGCTACGGTGATTCAGTGAGCGGTGGCGGCATCGAGTTCCCCGCTGGCGCATTCTATGTCGCTTCTGGAAATGGAACCGTCGAGCGTTTAACCGAAATAGCCACGAACAGCGGCGTTTCCTTTGTCGGAGTTTCATCCCAACCCAACGGGGACATACAAGCGCTCAAACCGATGCGCATCGGCCTCTGGGACCGTTTTGGGGGAGATATGTCCTCCGGATGGACCCGCTGGATGTTCGAGCAATTCGATTTCGACTTCGAGATCGTGTTTGCGCCGGAACTCGATTCCAAGGATCTAAACAGCGAGTATGATGTCTTGGTCTTCATGAGCTCTGCGATCCCGGCAGCTGCAAGTGGTAGCGGCCGAGCGGGCCGTGGCGGCGGGCGCGGTGGGATCGATGACGCGGAGTTGCCAGTCGAGTACCGCGGCCGCCAGGGCGCGGTCAGCGCTGACAAGACGGTCCCGCTGCTACGCCAGTTCGTTGAGAACGGCGGTACGATAATCGCTGTCGGAAACAGCGCATCGAATCTCGCGGGGCACTTCGATCTCCCAGTCGAGAACCATCTCGTCGAGCGCAGCCCCACCGGCGGTGTCCAGAACCTCAGCAGTGACAACTTCTACGTCCCTGGATCGATCCTCCAGGTTACAGTTGATAACAAACACCCACTCGCCTGGGGCATGGGTGAAACGGCCGACCTGTTCTTTCGCAACAGCCCTGTATTTCGACTTCGTCCAAATGCCGCGGCCGAAGGCGTTCAGCCAGTCGCCTGGTTTGGCCCCAACGCACTCCGCAGCGGCTGGGCCTGGGGTGAGACTTTTCTAGAGGACGGTGTCGCCGCCGTGGCAGCAAAAGTGGGCAACGGGAACGTCTTACTGTTCGGTCCGGAAATCAACTTTCGGGCCCAACCACACGGAACCTTCAAACTGCTCTTCAACGGCATCTACGCTGATACCGAATCGGGAGGGGGACGCTAGCATCGCCTGCGCCGAGCGCTTGTGTCCGCCCTATTCGTACAGAGACTGTGCAATAGGTCATTGTCCATAAGTTTTTTGAATCCACGCACGCATCTCACGCGCTGCTTTTGAGATACCGGATACGATTTCGGCCTGGTCATCAAGATCATCAATCTCCAGCTTCTCCTCCCGTATAGCCTGTCTCCAGTCTCTGTCTCTAATAACTAACTTGCCCTCAAGCTTACGTGGTCGCCCACTAACAACCTGCGTTTCAAAGATCAGGGCTGCAGTAGCGTCCGACGACATTGAAACAAGAGCAATATCAGTGGCCACCGACATCTCGCTACGTAGTACGCGTAGCAATTCAAGCAACGTCGCCTGATCGATCTCAACTGCCGGCGGTCCAACATCAACGAAGATACGTACCGCGCTTAGCTGCTCTGCCAGATCGGGCGGTCCTTCGGACACGCGCATTAGCTCGCTTACCAGCGGCAGCATGTCAACGCCATCCTGCGCTGCCCTTATTGCGTGGTACCAGGCAAGCTTGAAATTACCGAGCCTGAACACAGTATCCGCGAGCAGTTCGTGCGCCAAGCCAAGTTCCGGTCGGAGTTCAAGCATCGCTAGAAGATCGTCGCGAGCGTCTTCAAGCCGGTCAGTACGCAGCAAAGAGCGTGCTCGATGCAGATAAATCGGCCAGTAGCCTGGGTCGAGACGGGCGGCGAGATCAAGTTGTTTCACCGCCTCAGAATGACGCTCTGCAGCAATCAATTCCAGTGACTCGCGAACAATCTGCTCGGCACCCCCCCTGTCGTGCAACTCACGATAGTAGCCAGGGCGAACAAAGAAACTGGCGTCTTCTTCTAGGATTTCGACATCTACTTGATGCCACGACAACCCGGAGATTCCAGGAGAAACATTCCCCGCCGGTTGGTTGTAACCAACCAGATACGAAGAACGCAGCATCTTGACTACTTCGTCAAAGGCATCCCGTACAGTCGCAGGCCCATTACCAAGGACCAGTCGCCCTCCCGTTATCTCACTCAAGAAGCGAAGCCTTTTCTGGAGTTCCCTACTATAGGAACGTAGCCACCAAATTAAACGGGTGCTACGGAAGGAATCATCCATCATATTCATACGTTTATCAGTATTTCGAAAACGGCGCGCAACAGGTTCGAGTGCGTCACCGACACCTATCGAAAAGATCGGCACAGTGTTCGACCATGCGTTTACTAACGTGTCGGCATAGGTCGCCTCACTGTGCTCATCACCACCGTCACTAAGCACGACGACTGCGGTACGGCGCACACTTCCGGGAATCCCCAGAGATGCCGGCGGCAAAGGGCTGCCGCAATTGTCACCATCAACCCGAAGGTAGTCATTCGACCCTTGATCTTCCGGAAAGTTCGGGTAACGCGCCCGGTTCACGTTTGCTAAGCCTCGTGCCAACGCGTCGTATAAAGCCGTACCGCCCTGTAGAGGAATTCGATTCAGAAGATAAATAAGGGCCGCAGCGTCTGGAGCCGACCAGGTACCAGCGTGCACCACCTCCTGAAATGGAACAAAGTAAACGCAATCGCTCGGTCCAAGTGCGTCCAGAAAGGCTTTCGCATCTCGTTTGATGGCTGGCGCGCTGGCCGCAACGCTGCCGCTCATATCAAGAACAAGGGCAATGTCGAGCGGTGTGTTGCTCGAAGAGGCAAAGAGAGCAATCTCCTGGCGGACCCCATCCTCCGATATCTTGAAGTCTTCGGCAGTCAACCCAGTGACGGGCTCGCCATCATCGTCGAGCACAGCAACATTGAGGACAACGAGGTCAACACCGGCACGATACACCGGCATTTGCTGTCGTTGGCTCCGCGCCTGGCCAGCGTATCCGCTTACGTCAACCGCTCCCCACAGCGACAAAGAGACAATTGACAGACTGAGGACACTTGCCTTGAATTGCAGGATCATGCTCGGATACTAACGCTTACAAGGAGCTTCCCCTAGGGAGCACAAACCAGCACGAGCAGTGCTTAAGTTCTTAGCCGACTAGAGCTTCGATCGAAGCTGGCAATGCAAATGTCGATGGCTCGACACTGTCAAACTGGATGGACTCTATTGTCAGTTGCACCGTCTGTCCCGGCCCGATCTCCTGGATAATCTTAGTCGGCACCATTAACTGGCCAAACTGCCTATATTCGCTGATGAATGTACGTACGTTAACCGCCCCCATCAGCGAGTATTGCAGGCCCTCGGCCCCTACCAGCCGTCCATTATCCACATCAAAGTATTCGAACGTTTCGCGGCCTGAGACGTAGACCAGTTTGACCTTGTAGGTCAAACGCCCAGCATACTCGGTCACTTCAAGCGTCTCCATCGATTGAAATCTAGAAGAATCGTGGAGGTCCGAATAATAGCCAGACTCGTCGACGATCTGCTGAAGCTCGTCACCTTGGAGGACACGCTCACCCGTCATCGGATCAGCCGCCCAAGCAACCTCGCCGTTGTATCCGTTCCTACTTTCAATACCCAAATCCGGAAAGCTTGCAATCATAAGCACCCTGTTGGGAGCCGCGGCGTACATCCTCATTTCACCTTTGATCCCTTGCCCCAGAAGCTCCATGGTCCCCTGAGCCTGCGTCGACGAATGAGCCCGGACAGCATCAGCTCCACCGATCGCGTCAACGTACCGCGCAATGATCTCCTCTGCCGGAAGCAACTCCTGTGGCATAAACGATACAGCGCTCGCAGCCCCAACCCCGATACACACTGCGACGGCCGAAGCGACTATGACCCTGCGGACCCGGTGACGCATGTAAAGCCTCCTACTAGTAGTTGAAGATGTTTGCTTCTTCGTACGCAACGAACACAATCTGACCCTTAGCGGTACTTCTCTATCCATTCTATAGCAGCCTCAAGGACCAGATCATAGCCATCAAGAAGGTCCGATCGGGTCACATCCACAACCTCATCGGGAATAACACCGCGCCCTTCGAGTCGAACTCCAGTTTCCGAAATCACGAAGTCGGCAAAGGCATGCTGCAATACGTCACCATTCGGCAATTCGTCAATCAGCGATGGCAACACAGCGCCCATTGAACGTTGGCCGAAAATACGAGCACGGCCAATCGCCTGCAGCCCTCCAGCGAAAACCTCCGACGTACTGGCGCTGGTATTGTCCATTAATATCGCCAGCGGCCCCGCGTATGGCTCAACGAGAGAGCCAGAGGTATCGATACGACGGGGATTAGTGATGAATTGCAGCGAGCTTTCGCGGGTCCGCATTGTGCCGAGGGAAAGATTCTCATCAACAAAATGCCCGCCAATACCCATGACCATTCCACCGAGTCCCCCCGGATTACCGCGCAGATCTAAAACGATTCCATCAGCATGACGCATCTGGTCGATAGCTTCGTCAAATAGCCTGCTAATAACCGGAAGCCAGATATTAAAAGTAATGACGCCAACTTCAATGTTGCTATCGGACTGAAGGACCTCGCTCTCCAGGGCGGCAAAGGTTGGCGGCAAGTTACCAAATTGGCTGAGTTCACCGGCAGGTCGGGCAACTTCGATTTCAACAAGCCGAGATTTATCGCTCTCGTCCAGAAAACCGAATCTAATGGTGCTGCCCGGGGAGCCTGATAACCGGCGCCGCATTGCCAGCTGTGCCTCCACCCTCAACATATGCTCGTCAACATCCTCTACTTCAGGAACGGCACTGCCCTCAATTTCGTAGCTGCCGGCACGTTGGAGCATCCAACCCGTAGCAACACCGACTTCTGCAGCCGGACCTTTTGGATCCACTACCGAAACCACAAACTGATCGCCCACAAGCACCACCTCGAACCCAGGATCACCACCGCTACCCCCAGCCACATCGCCATCACTGGCTCGAATGTTTCCAACGGCGTCGCCTGGCCAGAGAGCAAAATGTGACTGTCCGAGACGACTGAGCATTTCGCGAATAACGCCACGCAGATCGACAACCGACGCGGCTTCGGCAGCGCGCGGCCTCAGTTCCTGACGCACAGCCTCCCAGTCGACGCCCATAAACTCAGGGTCCCAGTGAGTTTCGGCAATAATTCTCCATGCCTCATCGAACGTCTCAAGGTGGATATTCTCTTGAACCGCTGTCGCGCCCGTCGCACAGATGACGAGCACGCTACAAGCCGCCCGTAGAAGGCTACGACCACGATGCAATCGCCGGCCCAGTTTCGACATCACGTTAGGGTAATGGGTCCGGTAAGGAAGCAGTGTTTCCACCGCAGATAATCACACCCACGCGCTCGCCCCTATCCGGAACATAGGCAGCAGAAAGTAACGCTGCAAGCGAAGCAACTCCGCCAGGCTCGGCAACAATCCGCAGACTTTCCCAGAGTCGTTGCCGAGCCTCAAGGATCGCTTCGTCAGATACTAGGACAGCTTCTGCAACGTGTTTCCGAGCGATACTGAAGGGAATCTCACCGATTTTTCGTGCTCCGAGCGCATCCGAGGCAATTCCACCTACACTGACATCCACAGGCTGCCCGGCTGCTAGCGCACTGGCTAGAGTCGTGCAGCTTTCTGGCTCGACTGTGACCACCTTTCGTTCACTCTGGTACCAGGCGGCAACGCCAGCTGCCAAACCACCCCCTCCAACCGCCACCAGTATCGCGTCAACATCTGGCAGCTGGTCTTCCATCTCTCGCCCCACCGACCCCTGCCCAGCAACAACATCGGGATGATCATAAGGATGGACCAACAATGCCCCAGTCTCCAAGGCGCGTGCCCGACATGCATCCATCGCATCATCGTAATACTGCCCGGTCACGGTCAAGGCTGCACCGTGTCTGCGAATGCGTTCCGCCTTGAGTGATGGTGACCCTTCTGGGACAAAGATCTCCGCATCAATCCCCAAAACCTTTGACGCATAGGCAACCGCTTGCCCATGATTGCCACCGGAAGCAGTAATCACACCCGCCCGCGGAACATCGGCCGAAAGGATTCTGTTGAACGCACCACGCGGCTTGAACGAGCCCGTGTGCTGAAAAAGTTCCAGCTTAAGGAAGATCTCCGCATCAATGCCGAACGCGGCCTCTTCGAGTTGAATTACAGGGGTGCGACGAACGCGGCCGTTAATCCGCGAAGCCGCAGCCTCAATGTCCTTGCGGGAAACAACATCCACCTCAGACCCCCATTAGACAAACGGCTTGCTCAAGCCAGATAACAGAGCTTTCGACAATCATCTTGCCCCCAGAATAGCGCAACACCCTTACCATCTAGCGTGCTTTGGACACACCGTGTACGTAAAAAAAAACGGCGAAGCGGATATGGGGCCCACATCTCGGGAGCCCGCGATCCCTGCAAGACATCTCTCGACCTACCACGGTGACGAGACTGTACCGGCACGCAGCGGCCGCCTATAACCAACGCTAGCCGCTGCGAACCGGCGCGTCGAGCCCCTGCTTGATCATCCGCGCCGGCAGCTCGGGCTTCCGAAACAAGATCTGCTTGCGGAACGGACTCCACAGCAGCTTGGCAATGTCCGACTTCTTCATGTACCGGGCGAAGTTGCGCAGCAGCCGAAAGCTCGATAACGGCCGCCAGAAGATACGGTAGAGGAAGAGGTGCAGGTAGCCCTTCTTGCGGGCGTTGTTGACGATCTCGGAAGGCAGCACGGTGGGGTCGATGTCCGAGCACTTGAACCACTTGTTCCAGTCCCGTGCGTCGTCGATGATGCCGCGTTTGACGTATTCGGCCCACAGCGGCGTACCGCGGTAGGCGCACAGACGATTGAAACCGAAGGTGTCCAGTCGCAGCCGCGCCGCGAAGCGGAAGCTCTGTAAGATCTCCTCCTCGGTCTCGTCCGGACTCCCGACCAGGAAGAAGCCGTGCGCGGTGGTGATGCCGTGGCGTTTGGCCTCGGTAACCGCGTGCTCGATCTGATCGAGGCCCTGCCCCTTCTTGAGCCGGTCCAGTACCTTCTGGCTGCCCGATTCCACGCCGAAGGCCAGCATGGCGCAGTTGGCCTCGCCCATGATCGGGAACTGGTCGACTGCTACCGAGTCGACGCGACCTTCGCAGCCCCAGCGGAACTCGAACCGACGATCGATGATGCCCTGGCAGATCGCCTCGATACGCTTGCGCTTGAGCAGGAAGTGGTCATCGGTGAGGTAGATCGACCGGTAGCCCTCGGCGTTGAGCTGCTGCATCTCGGCCAAAACGTGCTCCGGCGAGCGACAACGCCACTTGCCGTCGGCAAGCGCCGGGATGTCGCAGTAGATGCACGGATAGGGGCAACCGCGCGAGGTCTGCATGGTGCAGAAGCGATCGAGCGACAGCACCGCCGGCACGTCGAGCGGCATCGATTCGATGTAGTCGATCGGCAGGCTTCCACGGTCGGGAAACGGGAACTGGTCGAGGTCCTGCACAAGCGGTCTCGGCGGGTTGACCACGACCTCGCCGTCGCGTCGCCACACCAAGCCGATCACCGATCCGGGATCGCTAAGGTTGTCCAGGTAGTCGGGTAGCAGTTCCTCGCCCTCGCCGGGGCCAACGGAGTCGAACCAGGGGCAATCGTTGAGCACGTTCACCGAGTTCATGGTGGCGAACACTCCGCCCGCGATGATCGGTGTGTCAGGGGAGGCGAGCTTGATTGCCTCGGCCATGCTCTTGGCCTCCGGATACGAGGTCGTCGACAGGAACGAGATGGCAACCGCGTCGGGCGACTCCTCGACAACACGTTCCGCGATCCGCGGCTTCTTCATGTCCGGATGGCAGGTGTCGAACATCACGACCTCGTGGCCGTGCTGGCGCACGACCGGGGCGAGCACCTCGATGCCGATGGGTGGGAACGCCATCACCTTGATGCGGTCGGCACCCGGCTCGCAGCCGCCTAGCTCGCGCGGCAGGAGGTTGTAGAAGTCCTCGTCGCGGACGTATATGAGGAATAGCTTCATCCGGCAGCGCGTCTGGTGAAGCCTCGACGCGAGCGCCCACGCTCGTGGGAGCACTCGCGACCCGGCGAGTGGGCAGTCGGACCGGATCGAGGGAGAGCAACCCGGAACTTTCGGAGCGTACCACGCGCGCGTGGAGACTCCGCAGCGAAGCGAACCTGCAACGGTTACCATGCTGGCCTTGTCCTCTGACGAAAGCGAGGAGACGAACGACATGATTGCCGGCCTACCGTTGACGGCTTGGTTGCTCTTGGGAGCGGCGATTGGCCTGGGCCTAGGGGTGGAGCTGCTCTTCTTTTTCGCCCATCGCCGCTCGGCTAACGGCGAGGAGTAGGCGCATGATCTCCACAACGATCGTCGCCGTCCTGGCCGTGTACCTGATCATCCTTCTCGCGATCGGGGTGTGGGGCGGCCGCGAGTCGCACAGCGTCGCGGGCTACTACGTCGCCAACAAGAAGCTCCCCGCCTGGGTCATCGCGTTCAGCTCGAACGCCACCGGCGAGAGCGCCTGGCTGCTGCTCGGGCTTACGGGCATGGGCTACGCGGTGGGCATCCACGCGCTGTGGATTGTCCTTGGAGAGGTCCTGGGTGTGGCCCTGGGTTGGGTGCTGGTGGCTCTCCCGTTTAAGGAACTCACCGATCGCTACGACTCGATCACCGTCGCCGATTACCTCGAATCCCGCTTCGATGACAGACAGCATGTGCTGCGAATCCTGAGCGCCATCGTGATCCTCACCATGGTAACCGCCTACACCGCCGCCCAACTGACCGCTTCGGGAAAGGCTTTCAGCTCGTTTCTGGGCACCAGCTACGCCGCCGGGGTGCTCATCGGCGCTGCCGTCATCCTCTACTACACCACAGTAGGCGGGTTCAAAGCGGTCGCGTACAGCGACGTACTGCAGGGGGTTCTGATGTTCTCGGGCCTCCTGATGCTACCGATCGTCGGGGTCAGCGCCGCCGGCGGTTTCTCTCAGCTCATAGAACAGCTGCACAGTGTCGATTCGAACCTTCTAGAGCCAATGGGCGAGCTCGGTTTCTCGGTGGCCGGCGTGCTGAGCGCGGTGAGCTTCATGGGAATCGGACTCGCGTTTCTCGGAGCCCCGCAGCTGCTAACCCGTTTCATCTCGGCAAGCGGCCGCACCCAGATCGTCAACGGTAGCCTCCTAGCGGTGATCTGCATCATCGTGTTTGACGTCGGGGCGGTCTTCGCGGGCATGGCTGGTCGTTCCCTGTTCCCGGGCCTCGACGATCCGGAGACGATCCTACCGACTATGGCTTCGGAGCTGCTGCCACCGGTCATCACGGGTTTGTTCCTGGTGGTTGTGCTGGCGGCGATAATGTCGACGGTGGACTCGCTGCTGATCCTGGTCTCGTCAGCAGTCGTTCGCGACGTTGTTCAGAAGACCTTGAGGTCGAACCTGTCCGATAGCCGGCTGTCGCTGTACGGCAAGCTGACGACTGTCGTGATCGGGGCGGGGGCGCTGGTGCTCGCGCTGGGCGAGGTCCGGGTCGTGTTCTGGTTCGTGCTCTTCGCATGGTCGGGGCTGGCATGCGCCTTCACGCCGATCGTTCTCTGCTCGCTCTTCTGGAAGCGGACCACCCGGGCCGGCGCCATCGTAGGCATGGTGTCGGGGTTCCTGACAACCGTGATCTGGGTGCTCGTGTTCAAGGCCGGCTTCTACGATCTGTACGAAATGTTGCCCGGTTTCTTGGTCGGCTTTGTCACCACGATTGGAGTGAGCCTGTTGACGGAGCCGCCGGCCGCTGCAGCCGAAGAGCTCGAGGCAATGCGAGCGGCCGTGGGGCATCCCTTCAAGGGCTTCCCGTGATAAGCCGTGAATCCCCGTAACTAGAAGGGTACTGAAAAACTAGGGACCTCCCTCACAGAGGTCGGCATCGAGGACTTCGAGCCGACCAGGGTGCTGAGTCAGCGAAAGGAATTGCCATGCTGAAGGCCCTCGCTCTCGTCGTCCTGGTGCAGGTGGTTGCGCCCACGCAGGAACTCGCCCCCGGCACCTGGTACGACACGTCGATCCCGACACTCGAGCAAGTTCCCGGCTACAATTTCAGTATCAAGATCGCGGCGGCGGACCAGATGATCGCCTACATGTAGGCGCTCGCCGATGCGGCAAAGGTTTCTACTTCTCGGTCTTGCCCTTCTCCCAGGCCTTGATTCCCTCGACCATCCACAGTGGCGGAGTCTGGTCTTTTAGGTAGTAATCGAAGAACTCTTGCATGCGCACGGTGAAGTCTTTCTGGTTCACTCGTTGACGCAGACCGTGTGCTTCGCCGTTGTAATTGAACATCCAGGACGGTTTCTCCAGCCGCCGAAGCGCCATAATGAATTCGATCCCTTGGTACCAAGGAACGGCGCCGTCTTCGTCGTTATGCAAGATGAGTAGCGGAGTCTCGATCTTGTCGGCCCAGAAAATCGGGGAGTTTTCGACGTACCGGAGCGGTACCTCCCAGAGACTGTCGCCCAGGCGACTTTGTGTCTGCTCGTACTGAAACTGCCTGACCATGCCACTCGCCCAGCGAATACCACCGTAAGCACTGGTCATGTTCGATACCGGAGCCCCGGCTTCCGCGGCAGCGAAAATGTTGGTCTGGGTCACCATGTACGAGATTTGGTAGCCACCCCAGGAGTGACCTTGGATACCGATGCGATCTTCGGCGATGAAACCTTCGGCGATTAGCATATTGATACCGGGTAGCACACACTTCAGCGCGTCCTTGCCCGGGTACCCGGTACCGTACTCGATATCCGGCATCCACACGACGTAGTCGTTGCTCACGTAGTAGGACGCGTTCACCGAGGTTCCCGGTGACGGGTGACGAAAGCTGTGTAAACCTTGATGCAGTGTCTCGTAGATGTAGACCAGGAGTGGATATTGTCGATCGGGATCGAAATCCTCGGGCTTAATTAAAATCCCCTTCAGCGGCACGCCGTCCGAGCTACGGAAATTTCGAAGCTCGGCCTCGCCCCACAGGAACCTGTCGGTCTGGGCACCCAAATGCGACACCTGCTTGCCTATGAAGTCCATACCGCTGACCCAAATGTCGGGATATTCTGAGAAAGTTGATTGAGTAAACATCAACACGTCGGCGGCCCGCGCCTTGGTCGGATTACCGATGGACTTATCGACCATGATGATCTCGCGCGGAGATTCAGTGCTGTTGACTGAATCGGTGTAGAAACCAGTCGCCCTAGTCTCTTCGTTGGTGGTACTGAGAAGCAATTCGCCCTCGGGATCGATGAAATCCTCATCAGGATCTAGACGGACGCGTCGGAACGATAGGTCGTTCGCCCGGCCGTACCCATCGGTAATTATGCGCGCTTCGGATCCATCCGGGCGCAGCATCCAAATGTCATAGCGGTCGTAAATCAACACACCTTCGTCGCCAGTTAACCAGCCACCGATTCCGTACGAACTGGCCGCCTGTGGTGTGTCCCAATCTTCACGATCGAACTGCACGTCGAGGGTCTCGGTGAGATTTCGGGTGGTCCCGTCAACGATGTCGTAGACGTACCAATCATAGTCATCCATACCGAACCAACTGATGTACCGGCCCCCAGGTGAAAGGGTCGCACCCCGAAAGAGCCCCTCTGCCACCATGGTGCGCTCGCCTGTCATGGGATCGATGACATAAGCGTCGTTAAACGTCCCGTAGTACGAGACGCGTTTCGTATAGGGGACGTTGGTGATGGCGAACGCAACACTGCCATCGGTGCTCAGCCGGACGTCGGGAATATCTTCGTCCGCAAGCTTTACGAAACGACCGCTGCCAACATGGTAGACAGACTCCCATGTCTGGTTTTCAACTCTCTGGCGCATCTGTAGCTGTTGCGGCTGTGGATACGGATCATCCCAAGACCATAAGTCGAAAACAGCTTTTTCCTCGTCTTCCTCTTCTCCCTCGTCGTCAGGTTTAGGTTCAGGGATTTCCTTGATACCGAACAACACGATGGTCCCATCATCGTTGAACGACACCGCTGACAAGTTCGAGACAGCCATCCCGCCAGGGAATTCCTGAGTCGAGGTGTGCGAGGCCCATAGTTCCGCTTCCGGAGACCCCACGTCCCACCCATAAAGATTGAAGGTCGGCTCATCGGCGGCATAGTCGTCACGGTCGGTGACGAATGCTAAACGATTATGATCTTCGTCCAATGCCAGCCGCTCGTAGTTTCCCTCACCACTGATCACGGCAGCGGTGGAACCTTGTGCGGTGTTGTATGCGTAGACACCGTCGCCTTCCGGATTCTCTTCGCTTGAAACTGTGTACAACACGATCTCGCCATCGTCGGTAAACTGGTAGCTCAACACCGACGCCGCGTTCCACTCACTACCGTCGGCCAGCGAGCGGACGGTGAGAGTGGTACCAAAGTTTTTGTCTTTCTTATCGCCCTCCTCTTCTTCAGCTTCGCCTTCCTCTTCTCCAGCTTCGCCCTCCTCAGCGGACGCTGCGTCAGCCGCATCTTCTTCCGAGGTCGGGGCTTCATGCAGATAGGCGATATAGCCCCCGGCGTCCTGCGGAACACGGAAGCTCCGAACGCGCTGGATTTCAACGACGTCCCCGTTCGCGAGGCTCATGATGCCAAAGGCATTCTTCGGCATATCATCAGGCTTTGTTTTCGCCTCGCGCGCCGCCTTGGTCTCCTCTTCCGACGGAGCGATGGTGAAAACGAGATAGGCCGAATCTGGGCCGAAACGCGACCCCGTTCCCCGCGGATGACGATACTCGCTGCCGGACTCGACGTGGCTCACGATCAGTTCACCATCGCCCTCCTGGGGTACAGCGGTGAACGCAACCCACTCACCGTTTGGGGAAATTTGCTGCCCCTGGATCCGCTTCCATGAATCATAGTCTTCATGTGTCAATGGCCCCTTCCCCGCATCCACCTGGGCCCTGACCGGCACGGCCGACAACGAGACCGTCGCCACAAATGTCACCAATACCACGAGCATCCAACGTCTAAACATCATGCCTCCCGCGAATCTCAAGAAAAATTCGAGTAATACACTCAGCTAACCAGCCTTGTTCCGTTGAGAAAGTTCCCCAAGACGCTACTAGAGATCAGTCTCCCGCTCCAGCGCCAGGACTCCCAACCTCCTGCCAACATCTTGAGGGCATCACGAAGTTCTTCAATTGAGGGCCTCTCCCGGTAATCCTCGTCTATCCTCACGTACCGAACTAGGCCATTCTTGTCAATAATCAGTGCAGTCGGATGCGGGATTCCGCGATCACTATCCACGTTGTACAGGCCATAAGCTTTGATCGTGTTAGCAGCCGGATCAAGGAGGACCGGGAATGTGAGGCCCTCGGTGTCCCGCAACTCGAGAAGCTTTGTCGGATCGTCCGTGCTAATAGCCCAGAGTGAAGTTTCGGCCCCAACCAGGCTTTCAATGTTTTCTTGCAACTCACCGAGTTGCCGGCGACACCATGGTCACCAAGCACCGCGGAAAAAGACCAAAACGACAGCTTGCTCTCCGCGCATGTCCGTGAGGTTAAAGGTGTCTCCGTCAATGGACTGCATAGTGAAATCGATAGCTTCGTCACCAACCACGACGCGAGAAGTTTGTTGCATCGCCCCAACTAGGACCGGGGTGAGCACAAGCAAAAGTATCGAGAAAACCTGGAAGTGCCCTGCCTGGTAATCCTTTGATGTCCTGCGTTGCGCTGGCAAGCAGCCTGCCGCGGCCGAGACGAAGGCGCGGGCCCCATCTTGAACCATGTTCCCTCCTCAGATAGCTTCCGGCGTCGACAGTCGGAAGCGAATTTCTTCATGAATGTGCCCGTTGCTAGCAACAATATTCCGACCTTCGAGAATCGCATCAAGGTCTTCGGCGCCAGAAAAGTCACTCACCCGGCCGCCAGCCTCACGCACCATCAGCGTACCAGCGGCTACATCCCAGGGTGAAAGATGTAACTCCCAAAACCCATCGAGACGCCCGCACGCGGTATAGGCTAAATCGAGCGCCGCTGCACCCATGCGCCTCACCCCGGCGGCCGCTAGTGCGATTCTGGCCCAATTGTCTAGATTGTTATCTGGGATCTCGTTTCGGTTATAGGCAAAGCCCGTGGCCATTATCGCCTCTCCGATCGAAGCTGCTGCCGATACACCGACAGTATCTCCATTGAGGCGGCAGCCATCTCCTCTCAACGCTGTGAACGTTTGATTAAGTTTCGGCGCATGGACTATTCCGGCTAGCAGCTCGTCCCCTTCAATAATAGCGATCGAAACAGCCCAAAACGGGATCCCATGAAGATAGTTAACAGTGCCGTCTAGCGGATCGATAACCCAAAGACGATCAGCTCCTGTCAAGCGCAGGCTTCCTTCTTCCCCCAGGACGTCGTCCGAACCAGGGATTCGGTCAACTAGGAGTTTCTCAGCCTCACGGTCTGCCTTGGTCACCAGATCGCGCTGTCGACCACCTTTTCGCTCCGCGTGTTCTCGACGCAACCGGCCGTAGTACGAAAGTAGCAAATCGCCAGCCACCTCAGCGTGACCAACAGCCAGCTGGAGCAAGGAACGGTGGGAGTCGGTTGGGGTGAAGCTCATGGAAGGTTTCCGTCCTAAAGCATGGAAGACAACAACGCAGAGGAGAGTATAGAGGTCACGTCGCGCGGGCACTCCGATATTCTCCGAGGTAAAAAGACACTATGGTGCCCTAAGTAAGCGACCCGTGGTTCTCTACTTCTGAGTTGGACGAACCACGCCTGCCTAAGTTCCCGCGAACTACCTACGACACGCTGCCGACTAACTCCTGATAGCGCTTAGGATCGTTTGCCCCTTCGGTGCCAAACAGAAGGATTCGGGAATCCTTATCAAGACCGAGTTGTTCCCTTGCTAACTCGTCGGTCCCTACTGCCAGGAGCCCTGCAAGTCCAGCAATGCCTGACTCCCCCAACACAACTTCTTGCTGGCCATATCCTCCGGACGATAGCGCCTTCATCGCGGTGACAGCCTGAGTATCGCTAATGGTCATATAGGCTGTTGCACCGTCCCTGAGAATGCTCCATCCCAAGGTCGAGGCCTCACCGCAAGACAAGCAACCCATTACGGTGTCGAGGTCTCCGGGCACAGTTACTAACCGGCCAGCGGCTGCGCTCTGATAAAGGCAGTTCGCTATCGATGGTTCCACGCAAATAAATGCTGGCCGGTCGACACCGAGCTTCTCCCACAGATAGCCGCAGATCGAGGCAGCAAATCCCCCCACCCCTGCTTGGACGAAAACGTGCGTCGGCAAGGGTTCCCCAGAGATTGCCTCTATTAACTCAGCGGCGACAATTGTGTAGCCCTGCATTATCGCTCGCGGGATCGTTTCATATCCGGGAAAGGAGTGATCAGACACTACTAGCCCTCCGCAATTTGCAGCAGCATCACTAGCATTACGGACAGCCTGATCATACGTGCCATCGATCCGGATTACTGTGGCTCCCTCTGCTTCGATTGCAACACGCCGAGGCTCGCTCACAATGCTGGGGACGTAAACCACGCAGGGGCAACCTAAGTTGCGCGCTGCCCACGCCACCGCCCGCCCATGGTTGCCATCGGTAGCACAGATCAGAACAATATTCGCGGTTTCCTCCTGATATCGTCCGCTTCGTAAGCCAGCCGCATCAGCCTCAATTCCTCGATCGTGCAACTCTCTCTGAACCGCGCGCAGGCAACCGTAAGTGCCACCTATGGCCTTGAAACTTCCGAGCCCGAAACGGTCCGATTCATCCTTTAGTAGAACTTGTGCAACATCAAGATCCGTTGCCATCTTGGGCAGGTCATGGATTGGCGTCTGGGCATACTCTGGCCATTTCCGAGCCTCGTCCCACGCCAATTCAAGCGCATCAAGGCTAACCGTCTCTCGGGCAACGTCAGTGTATGGAATGCTAATCGAGAACCGTGGATTTAAGAACAGCTGGAACGAGCCTTCCATAGCCTTCTGGTCTCCATGACACGTCGGATGCTACCTTCTCTACGGCTCATCTCCCGAAGCAAGGAAGAGGATATTCTGATGCCAAGTCAATTCCTACGCATTTTCCCTTTGGTCTTACTTTCGATAATTATCTCCACCAGTTCGGCCGTTGCACAGAACAGTTCTCAAGACGGCCGGATAACTTCCATGGAGTCCAAACTTACGGAGCTCGAGGCGACACAAACAAATATTTTGAGCCGACTTGACCAGCTGTGGCTCGACCTTAATAACACGCTTGAGCCACTGCGCGTGCGCCTTGCCGAATATGGTGCCAACACAGGGAGTCTAGAGTCCCGCCTAGTTGCCCTGGAAGAACAGCTCGCTCTACTGAACGAGAATCTTCTCAACATTACCGGAGGAATCCGTGAACCTGGTGATGCTTCAGCACGCCCGGTCTCCGGATCACCGATGCCCCCGCCCCAGCAACCCACGGGGGTTCCCGGCCCGTCGGTTGCCCGCCCGGCGGCATCCGCCCAACCGGTTCCAATGTCTACAAGATCGGAGGCCGATTCACTCTACTCAGCCGCATATACAGACTACTTATCGGCGAACTACACACTCGCCATCGGCAGTTTTCAGGAGTATCTGCGGCTTTTCTCGGATGATCAGCTTGCCGACAGCGCCCAGTACTGGATCGGCGAAAGCCACTACTCGCTGAAGCAGTACCAGCTAGCCCGCACGGCGTTTATGGAAGTCGAGCGGCGGTATCCTCTCTCCGAAATGGTTCCGGATGCAGCGTTTAAGGCCGCCCGGTGCCTCATTGAACTTGGTGAAGGTGCCCGAGCCATCGGCGAACTCATCCGCCTGGTAACTGACCACCCACGCTCAAACACTACCCCCATAGCTTGCATGCAAATCGAGCGGCTCGGTGGCGAAAAGCCCATCGGCTGTCCCGGGAATTAGAAGATAATTGCAGGAGACCCGCGAAATGCACGCGACTCAGCCCGCTCTTGAACCTTTGGCGCACTCGGCGCCAACGTGCAGAATGATCGCCTTCCTCACGCTTCTACTATCGATAGGCTGCGCCCAAGAGATCGAGCGAGTGCCCGAAATATTTCGACCCACTAACGCGCATGAGGCCTACCGCCTCTCGCTCCTGGAAGCCAACCTTAGCAATTCAGCTCTGGGGCACGACTGGATTGCGGCCTCAGAGGCAGCCTTGCGAAAGCCTGCCGATATTACTTCCCCTTTTCGTGAGTCTGGTTACTTCGACAAATCAGTAGCCAGTGCCATCGGTTATGTCTTTCCTGTTACCGGTGGGCAGAGGGTCGACGCCAAAGTTGTTCTCCAATCACACGAGCCTCTCCGTATATTTATGGATCTGTTCCGCCTTGTCGACAATGATCCGCAGGCCCCTATCCATATTGCTAGCGGCACCATGCTTATCGAACCTCCAATCGATATGGATTCAATTCCCGACGGCGCCCCGGAATCCTCGCGAAGGCTTCGTTTCGAGCCTGTGCGCGACGGAACCTACATCCTCCGCATCCAGCCTGAATTGCTCCGGAGTGCTCACTATACTGTTGGGCTAATAATCGATGCTTCTCTCAGTTTTCCAGTTGCCGGTCACACCGGTCGCTCAATCTGGAGCGCGTTTGGTGCTGAGCGTGATGGAGGCCGGCGTTCACACCGCGGTATAGATATCTTTGCTGACCGTGGCACCCCGGTACTCGCCGCAGCTGACGGAGTCGTGAGCCGCGCCACCACAACCTCCGTCGGCGGCAACGTCGTCTGGATTAACCTGGATCGGCGGCGGAATACTAGGCTGTATTACGCTCACCTTGATAGCCATAGCGTTGAATCGGGCCAGCAGGTTAAGGTCGGCGACCAGCTAGGCACCGTGGGAAACACAGGGAACGCACGAACAACACCGCCACACCTCCACTTCGGTGTATACGCTCGTGGTGCTGTTGATCCATTGCCTTTTCTCGAACGAATGCGCACAGAGCCACAATCTTTCACTGTCGACCTGAATCGCGTCGGTAGTTGGTCCCGCACGACCGATAGTAACGTTGTTGTCCGTACTGGCCCGAACAGCGGTGCGCGCGTGGTTACCACTCTTGATCGACACACTCCTGTTTTGGTTTGGGGGGCAAGCACCCATTGGTATCGGGTTGAGCTACCCAATGGGGCTCACGGCTATATCATCGGTGCCACCACTGAGCTCGCGACCCCGTTACGCAAGGAATCGGTGGTTAGTATCTCCAACGTTTTGGACCATCCAGCGCCGCAGGGCGCAACAATTCAGCAATTGGCTCCGGGTTCAGAGTTTCCTGTTTTGGGCTCTTGGGGCGAGTTTCTCTACGTGCAGACACCGACGGGTCTGAACGGATGGTTGTCTTTCGAATAGCATCCATGGGCACACTGTCTTTCTCGGTCATCGTCCCAACACACAATCGGGAGCATCTTCTGCCCCGAGCCCTCAACTCCATCGCCGCTCAAACTCAGACGCCGCTCGAGGTGATCGTTGTCGACGATGGATCAACTGATGACACCGTCGCCACTCTCCGGCGCGAGTATCCCGATGTCGTCCTCTTTGAGGAACCACATCGCGGAGTCAGCGCGGCTCGGAATCGTGGTATTCACGCCAGTCGCGGAGATTGGATCGCTTTCTTGGATTCTGACGACGAATGGCGACCGGAGAAACTGGCTCGCCAAGATGCCGCTCTGGTGTCCACACCGACGGTACTTCTCTGTCATACAGAGGAAGTTTGGGTCCGTAATGGTGTCCGGGTAAACCCAAAGAAAAAACATGCAAAACGAGGCGGGACCATTTTCGAGGACTGTTTACCGCTGTGCTGCATGTCCCCTTCTAGTGTGGTTGTTCATAGGGAGGTACTTGAGGATGTCGGTGTCTTCGATGAGACGTTGCCAGCTTGCGAGGATTACGATCTATGGCTTCGGATCACCAGCCGATATCCCGTTCTCTTCATCGACGAGCCCCTGGTAGTCAAACACGGCGGGCATAACGACCAGCTTTCTCGCCTCTATTGGGGTATGGACCGGTTCCGTATCACAGCCCTTGAGAAATTACTCGAAAGTGACTCGTTAAACGATACGCAGCGTGCTGTAGCGGAGCGAGTCTGCGCCGAAAAAATCGAGATCTATCGAACCGGGGCAAAGAAACGTGGGCGGCACGATGAAGCACGCCGATACACCGCGAAACTACGAAGACTGCAACAAGGCTCATCGAACGATTACAACTCACTGATCAACTGAGAGATCTATAATGCCCACTGGTCAGGTCAATTTCGTCGTTGCCTTAAGGGCCGAAGCGGAACCGATTATTGAGTATTTCCGTATGTCGCCCATAGACTCCGAGGAAGGTTTTTGTCGCTTCGGGAACATCCAGCGCGGTATTGGACTCATCCTCTCCGGTATCGGACGAAACAACGCCGCTACTGCAGTTTGTCACCAGGCCTGTGAGACCAACTACGCAGCGTGGATAAACCTTGGTACGGTCGTACACTACGGCTTGCCTTTAGGGGCGGCTCGAATTGCGCACAAGGTCCACTGCGTCCCTACGAGACGAAGCTGGTATCCACAATTTATCTTCGAGATTCCTTGCCCCACTGCCACAGTTCGCACCATCGACCGTATTTCCGAAAACTTCCCCACTGATGACCTGTACGATACGGAAGCCTCTGGATTCTATGAGGCTGCGGCCCAATTCTCCCCGCATGAGATGATCCACTCCTTCAAAGTCGTTCACGACATCCAAGCCCGGGCTGGAGAAGCGCTGCCGCCAGGTACCATCAGTAGCCTCGTCGAGGACAACCTCAAAACCTTCAACTACTTGATTGAACCGTTACAGCGACTTTCCGCTGCGTTGAGACAACGAGGAGTTGATCCGGAAGAACTCCGCGAACTTCTGCATAAGTTGCACTTCACCACAACTCAGCGAAGGCAACTACGAAGACTGTTGCGGCGATGGCCGATAATTTGTCCGCAGGTGAAAGTTACCGATTGGGTAATATCCAACGGTCTTACAGATGCCAACAGTGTGATCACATCGATCACCGAGCATCTTGAAAGCATTCCTCCAACTTTCGGGCGCTAGCCGTGATCGAAACCATCTATATTGAAGAAGATCTTCAGGTTCATCCACGCGCAAGCCAGTTACTCAAACGCTTCCCTGGCGCGCGTGTTATCCCCTGCCAGCATTACACTGAAGTCTTCAACCCTGCGGCTCAGAGCTTCGACCTTCAGAAACGAAACCCAGCCCTTATCCTTGCACGGAAAAAAGGGAGTCTCGTACTCCCAGCACCCAACGGGTTCGACATTAGCAATGGCCCAAACTTCTACTTTTCGCACATGCTCAACTGTCTATATGACTGTCGCTATTGCTTCCTGCAAGGGATGTTTCGATCCGCTCATTACGTATTATTCGTGAACTTCGAGGATTTTGAAGCAGAAATCGATAGCACCATCGCTAACAGGCACGAGCAGGCACCATACTTTCATTCCGGTTACGATTGCGATTCGCTCGCCCTGGAATCACTCACAGGCTTCGTCAAACACTTCGTACCGTTCTTTGCCAAAAGACCGGACGCTTTCTTAGAGCTACGCACGAAGAGCATCGCGATCGGTAATCTTCTCAAGATGCCCCCCGTGCCAAACGTTGTAGTCGCCTTCAGCTTCACCCCTGCGGAAACCACCGTTGCAGTAGAACATGGCTGTCCAGGCATCTGGGACCGGGTTCACGCCGCTGGCGAACTTGCTACCGCGGGCTGGCCAATAGGCATCCGCCTCGATCCCCTGCTTTGGTATAAAGGCTGGCGCGCTGGGTACGATGCCTTGATCGACAAGATTGCAACTACAATCCCGAGTAGCGCACTTCACTCTGTCAGTCTAGGCCCCCTTCGATTTCCGTCCGGCATGTTCCAGAAAATCGAACGAATGTACCCGAAAGATATATTGTTAAATGGGCCACTAATACGAAGAAATAAGTTCGTCTCCTACAGTGAGCCTCGTGAGGCACAGCTCTTATCCTTTGTGGAGCAACGCTTAGTTAACGCGTTTCCAGAGGCCAATCTCTTCCCGTGTGCATTGGGGGCCACATGAGCCGGCAAGACTCCTGCGCCAGCCGTAAGATACTCATTACTGGCTCTAGCAGTGGGATCGGCCGCGCCACAGCAGAGCTTCTATTGGAACGGGGAGCAGTGGTTGTCGGGATCGCTCGTGACCACAGCAAGTTCACACCCGTATTCGATCGGTACGACCCTGTGCCAATCGATCTTTCCAATCTAAACGAATCCTCCAGTGCTCTAGATCTTTTGGCACGTCGCCACCCAGACGTTGATGCTGTAATCAGCAACGCTGGCTCTGGACACTTTGGTCAAATTGAGCAGTTCTCGGCCCGCCAAATCCGAGACGATATCGCTCTCAATTTAACCAGCCACCTTTTGGTAGCCCGCAGCTTTCTTCCTGTAATGAAGCGGCGCGGTCACGGTGATCTGATAATCATGGGATCGGAAGCAGCGCTCCGCGGGACACGCAAGGGAAGCGTTTACTGTGCCGCAAAGTTCGGCCTCCGGGGTGCGGCCCAAGCGTTGGCCGATGAGTGCGGCCACCGGAACGTGCGGGTCACACTTGTAAATCCCGGCTTTGTGCGTACCTCGTTCTTCAACAACCTCAACATTGAGCCCCAAGACACACCTGGGAGTGCTCTGGCCGCTGAGGACGTCGCAGTTAGATTGGTGGAAATACTCGACACCCCACTTGACACAATACTTGGCGAAATCAATATCGCTCCGCCTTCGCCGGCCTTGAAACACAAGGGGCAAACCTCATCATGACGATCACGGGCAGATGTTATCGTCACCGGGCAAGTTCGCAGTAGCTGCTAGCCCACTCCATGCACGGAGGTTGGTATCCGTCAGTCTGTCACTTTGATTACCGGAGCCGCGGGGGAGATCGGTCACGCCCTAATCGATCGCCTCTCGGAAGCAGGCAGCGAGCTTGCAACGCTCGACCTTGAGCCTCTCGACGCGTCCTTGCTAACGCGTGTCTCCCGTGCCTACACGGGGTCGATCCTGGACCACGAACTTCTGAAGACTATTCATGCTGATTATGCCGTGGTCCGTATTTACCACCTCGCTGCTCTGCTCTCAACACAGAGTGAATTCAACCCAGTAGGGGCGCATGAAGTCAACGTTACCGGAACTTTGAACTTGCTTGAATTTGCAATGTCGCAGGCTCGCGCCCACGGTCGCCCGGTAATGTTCTTCTATCCAAGTTCAATTGCAGTCTACGGCACACCAACTGACTTCGGCGATCGACCCGTTAGCGAAGGTGAGTGCTCGGTGCCGAGAACAATGTATGGCTCTAACAAACTCTACTGTGAGCACCTGGGGCGTTACTACGCCAGTTATTACAAGCAACTGGATACAGAGGGGCACGCCAACCTTGTGGATTTTCGCTCGATTCGTTTCCCTGGCCTAATCAGTGCTTTAACAATGCCTTCAGGAGGCACCAGCGACTACGCTTCCGAGATGATCCATGCCGCTGCGAACAGCGAAGCCTATACCTGTTTCGTTCGCCCCGACACTCGCATCCCCTTTATGGCAATGCCGGACGCGATCGATGCCATTCTGGCACTAACAAATAGAGAGGAAACGGGCCTAAGCCAGCATGTCTACAACGTCTCGGCATTCAACCCTTCAGCCGCCGAGATACACGAACTCGTTGCCAAGGCGTATCCCGGCGCCCACGTCGCATTTGAACCTGACACACGGCGCCAGGCAATCGTCGATTCGTGGCCAAGCGCCGTCGACGATCGGTTAGCCCGCAGTGACTGGGGATATTCACCGCGTTATGACCTGGTAACTTGTTTCCATGATTATCTAATTCCAACAGTTTCAGAGATTTATCGATGAGTTCTAAATGACGGGATCCATAGAAACTTTCTTGACTTTCCTGGAGACGGGCGAGGCTAAAAGCACCGTCAGTTATTACTCAAGCTTGGACCACTTGCCGCCCGTAGTACTCTCTCATACTCCTCTGCCGTTCCCCATCAGCGCACTCGAAAGGAGCTTGGAGGCATGAAATCGACGCGAGCAAACTCTCAACTCATTGCCGTAGTTTTAGTGTTTCTTGCAGCAGCGTCAGGTTTGGCAGCTAACAATTCAAAATTCCCTTCACCCTTTCCAGGTCAATCTGATCAACAGTCCGTCAACATTGCCAACGCATCGCTCGTTGCAATGGGGGGGGAGGAAGCATGGAACACCACCCGCTACATCAGCTGGAAATTCTTCGGAGGCCGACTACACGTTTGGGACAAATGGACCGGCAACCACCGCATGGAATCGGAGAATGGTGAAGGCGATCAAATTGTTTCTCTGATCAACATCAACCGGTGGGACGGCCGGATCTTTAAGAACGGTGTCGAGGTTTCCAACCCAGAGGAGCTAGCCACGCTGCTGAACAGCGCCTTCCGTAGCTGGAACAACGACACATACTGGATGTTTATGCCCTACAAGCTCTTGGACCCCGGCGTAACTCTCAAATACCTTGGAGAAGGCCCGATGGAGGACGGTCGAATCGCCGATATCCTTCAACTGACTTTTGAGGATGTCGGCGACACGCCTGACAACAGGTATGAGGTGTTTGTAGCCAAAGACACCGGTCTTATTGAACAGTGGACCCACTGGACCCGCTTCGACGACCCCGAACCCCGCTTCACGAACGCTTGGGCAAGTTGGCAGCAGTTTGGAAGCATCATGCTAGCAACCAATAAGGGGCGTGATCGGGATTGGTCTATCCACGTCTACGACACCCTACCAGAGACCGTTTTCACCAACCCCGCGCCTGCCTTCCAACAATGAAAGTTTGACTGGTCCGAACGCGAGGCCTATAAAGGCCTCACATTCTGAGCTTGGAGCCCTTTGGGCCCGTCGACGATTTTGAACTCGACATTCTGCCCATCTTCCAGGGTGCGGTATCCACTGTCTTGTATCGCCGAATAGTAGACAAATACATCAGGACCGTCTTCATATTCGATGAATCCGTAGCTCTTCGAAGCGTTGAACCGCTTCACGGTGCCTTCGGCCATGCGTGACCCCTTTGAATCGGCGCCGCTGCTTCGACTGGTATCTGTGCCGAACCTCCCCTTCGCCTCCCTCCACCACTCGATAGCCAGCTGACGCGAGCTTGGCAGGGTACTTGCGAATTCCAACGGGGTTCTGGGCGCCCTGCTTTACCAATATTGTGTCAAAACACACAGGGTTCCCCGGAGAAAGACCAATTCCTGGAATCCGCGTGCTGAACGAGAAGGGCGGCGAACGAAATATAGCCCGGAAAGAACATCCTGGTCTGCTGCGGTCGTTGATGAGGTTTCAATAATTCAGCCGCACAACTTAGGCTTGCTACCTGCGGCCTAATCGTGAACCCACGGTTACGCACAACCTGTCGCGCCAAGGTCTCTAAAGGTTTCGATTAGCGCATTCCAGAGACTAATCAGCAAACCCTAAGTGAGGCAGAACCCTTAACAGCCAGGTGGCGCTGATGATGAATAGAAGCAGGCAAAAGACCCCCGGAACAAGTTCTCCATATAGAAGGTACCCGGTTCCGAACAGTGCTGCATACACCGTCACACAGCCGAGGAACCAGGCCAGAAACCCCGCGGTGAGGCTCTCGCCGGAAGTGGCCTCTGCATCGTCTATGGGAACTTCGCCAGCCTCAGAACTCCGTGCAAGTTGCATTCCCCCCACGACTGGGCGCCATCCCGGGCCAATCGGATGGATTTTCCTGTAGAACGAACGCAACGTCTCCGCGTCAGTTTTCGGGGTAAGAAAGGTGACCGTCATCCATCCGACCGTAGTGATTACCACCCCAGCTACCAACTTCGCCTCGGCACCGAGTTCAGGCAACCCTGTCCGGAAATGAATCAATTCGAAATACACGGCCACCACGAATGAGATGACCATCGCCGCGACTTCGCCCCAGGCGTTGATCCGCCACCAATACCACCGAAGAAGAAAAATCAGGCCGGTCCCGGCGCCAATCTGCAAAAGGATCTGGAATGCTTGTCGCGCTGTATCAAGCCACAGCGCAACGACTGACGCCAAAATCACAAGGACCACCGTGCTGAGGCGAGCCACCAGTATGTAGTGGGCGTCGCTACGATCCGACGCCCAGAAGCGTTTGTAGCAATCATCGACTATGTATGCGGCGCCCCAATTTAGATGGGTGCTAATCGTCGACATGTAGGCCGCCGCTAACGAGGCAACGACCAATCCAAGTAGGCCAGAGGGCAGGAAAACGAGCATCGCCGGATAGGCCAGATCATGACCCACGATCGTCGGATCCAGGTCTGGAAATCGCTGCTGTATCGACTCAAGCGTCGGGTATACCAGGAGCGAACTGAGGGCCACGAGAATCCACGGCCACGGCCGCAGAGCATAGTGAGCGACGTTGAACCACAGGGTCGAATAGACCGACTCTTTCTCATTGCGGGCCGCGAGCATACGCTGCGCGACATAGCCGCCTCCCCCCGGTTCAGCCCCTGGATACCAGGTGCTCCACCATTGCACTGCAAGCGGCACAATCAGGACGCTGGAAACTGCCGTCCAATCCGAAAAATCGGGCAACAGCGACAGTTTGCCCTGCAGGTCTGGGTTGTTTATCAGCCCGCCCAGACCCCCTACTTCCGGCCGCTGCAGAGCAAAGTACGCCGCCGATACTGACCCCACCATCGAGATCGTGAATAACAACAGATCGGTCACCACGACCCCCCATAGACCTGAACTCGCCGAGTATGCGGCCGTGATGGTCGCTGCGACCAGCACAGTCGTGTACTTGTCAATCCCAAGCAAAACACCGGAGATCTTGATCGCGGCCAAAGTGACCGTCGCCATGATCATGACATTGAAGAACACACCCAAATAAAGGGCGCGAAAACCACGAAGAAACGCCGCAGGCTTTCCTGCATAGCGGAGTTCGTAAAACCCCATATCAGTAAGGACGCCGGAGCGACGCCAGAGCTTCGCGTAGAAGAAGACTGTGCACATTCCGGTGATCAAGTACGACCACCATATCCAGTTGCCGCTGACCCCGTCGGATCTCACGATGTTGGTAACCAAGTTCGGCGTATCCGTCGAAAAAGTGGTCGCTACCATCGATGTACCCAACAACCACCAGGGAAGCTTCTGGCCGGATAGAAAATACTCTTGCATCCCGGCGCCGGCACGACGAGCAAAATACAGTCCGGTAGCCAAGGCGATCACGCCGTAGGTTGCGAAGACGAACCAATCAAGCTGGCTCAGCTGCACCGTTCGCCCTTCGGCAGAGAGGTGCCACTCAAGGCACCTCCGTTGACATCATTGGCTCGGGAACTTGGGCACAACCCAACTAGAGTCGCTCCCCAGCCTCCACTATCGCTCGCTAGGCAAAACGAATCGACGTCATCGCGATTGTTCAACACGGAGTGCACAATGCGGCGCAGCACGCCCTTGCCTTTGCCATGGATGATGCGCACGTCAAGAATCCCCTTCTTCCTGCAGGAATCCAGATAATCCCTGACGACATCATGGGCGTCCTGAGGGCGAAATGTGTGAAGGTCGAGAATTCCATCGACCGGGAATTCTACGACCCCTCTAGCTGGCTCAGCGTCAGATTCCGAGCCTTGGCTCACTTGCTCTCTTCCCCCTGGATACGCTGTGCAACCTGTTCGACCTCGTGCCAGACCCTCAAGAGATTTCCGCTCCACACCTTGGCAATTTCTTCTTCCGTGTACCCGCGTTTCACTAGTTCGTGAGTCACGTTGAATGTCTCGGCGGCGTTGTTCCAGCCGTCGATGCCGCCACCACCATCGAAGTCGGAGCTGATGCCAACATAGTCAATGCCAATCAGATTGACGGCGTAGTCGATATGATCGACAAGGTCCCCAACATTAGCTGCGGGGAATTCGAGGTCGATCTCCTCGGAAACGCGGCGCTCGAACTCGGCTTGTAGAGCTTCTTGTGCGGCTCGCTCCTCTGTCGTTGGCTCCGACTGCTCAGAGGCTGTGGGCACACCCCGGCCGCCTCGGCTGCCCCGACCGCCCCGGCCGCCCCGGCCGCGCGCCGGGAGACCCATTTCCTCACGCAACGCCGCGATCGCCACGTTGCGTGGCCCAGGGTCCTTCAGGTAATTACCGAGCGCTACCGTCTGCATGACACCACCGTTCTCCCTCAATGCGAGCAATTGCTCATCATCAAGGTTGCGAGAATGGTCTCGCAGAGCTGTGGCGCTCGAGTGAGATGCGATAACTGGCGCCTGTGAGATTGCGAGCGTATCCAGCATCGTCTCCTTGCCAGCGTGCGAGATATCAATCATGATCCCTTGCCGGTTCATTTCGGCGACCGCCTCTGCACCAAGTTCACTGAGACCGCCGCTCATACTCCGTTGCGGTTCTTCGCTGGTTCCGTACCAGCCAGCGGTGTTCGAATCTCCGAGCTGGTTATGGCCATTATGGGTGATCCCCATATAGCCAGCGCCCCATTCCTTGAACTGGGCGATCAGCCCAATGTCGTCACCCATCGGATAGCCATTTTCGATGCCAATGGCGGCAACCAGCTTACCTTCAGCAGCAATCTCCTCGGCTTCTGAAGCACTAGTAGCAAGACCGATCTGGTCGACGTACAGCTCATTGGTCATCCGGCGAATGCCTTCAAACTTGCGCTTTGCCGCACCAAGTGCGTTTGTGTATCCCTCGTCAGTGAGATTGCCCTGCCCCTGCCCTACGTACACGATGAAGAAAACTAGGTCGAGACCACCTTCACGCATCTGAGGAAGGTCCACCTGACGACCAGCCTGGACATTCGGATCCTCGCCCTCAGAACCGTCAGTGGGGGCAAAGTTTCCCGAAATATCCTTATGAGTGTCAGCCGTGAGAACCCTCTCATGGATAGTTTGGGCGCGCGTCGTGAGTTCCTCTGGTGTCTCGATGGTTCCATCGTCTCCACTGCAAGAAACTGCAGCGATCAATAAGCTGGCACACAGAACTCTGTTGAGACAATGAAGGGATAGTTGAACGAAACCTGGTCGCATAGTGAGTCTCCAATGAACTGCTGTTTGACCGCCATAGAAGAGCTTAATAAAAGACCGGACGGTTAAAGAACGCAAGGGCGGTTAACTGAACTGACAATCAGCCAAGTAAACCCCCTCCGTCAATCACGAGTGAAGTCCCAGTAACGAACGCCGATTCGCTGCCCGCTAGATACAGAATCGATGTCGCGATCTCCGACGCATAACCAACTCGCTCCATCGGTCGAGCAGCGGCCTCGGCAAGAAATCGTGCTCGCGGCACGTCGAGTTCCTTGGCCTCTACCTCAAGCATGGGAGTGTCGACGTCACCTGGACACACGCAATTGACCCGGACCCCGTCTGGCGCGTGATCAATCGCCATTCCCTTAGTCAGTTGTACGACCGCACCCTTCGAAGCGCAATACGCAGCAGCTCGCGGACCGGCGGCCAACCCCCAACCGGACGCCATGTTAATGATCGAGCCACCCCCACGTTCGACCATCAATGGAATGACTTCTCGCGAAAGCAAATAAATTGCTTTGACATTAACTTCCATGACACGGTCCCAATCCGCCTCGCTAGTCTCAAGAATCGTCGCCCGATGGACAACACCAGCGTTGTTGACCAAAACGTCAACGCCACCGTAGACCTGCCGGGCGGTCTCAGCCACAGACGCGCAGTCATTCTGGCGCGTCAAATCAGCCACAACAAAGCAGGCCGAGCCACCTTCCGTCGAGATTCGGTCTGCTAGCGAAGCCCCAGAAGGGTCGATGTCAACCGCAACAACGGATACACCTTCATTAGCAAATGCCTCTGCTGTTGCCCAGCCAATCCCGGAGGCCGCACCCGTTACGACCGCGACCTTACCAGTCACCCGCTGATCACCTCCGCCACGGCGGCCAACGTAGATGAAACGTCATTGTTGGTGTGCGCGACGCAGGCAACAGAGTGCAGGGCCGACGACGGGCTCATGTAGACACCATGGTCGAACAACTTCCAGGCAAAATGCTGATAGGCAACACGGTCAACGTGGGCACAAAACCCACGGAAGTCGGTAATTCGTTCTTGCTCCGTGAACATGATCTGTAACATGGGACCAACATTCTGAACGATGGCGGCTGTACCCTCGGTTGCAAACAGCTCGCGCAAACCGGAACAAAGTGTCTCTCCAATATCCCACAAGTGAGTAAATGCAGCCGCACCATCCTTGTTCAATTCTCGCAGGTTAGCAGCAGCTGCAAACATACCCAGCCGCGACGCGTTTTGGGTGCCGTAATGGAGCACTCCGCCCCACTCCAATCCCTGCATCAGATCAGCCCTTCCGGCGAACCCCGCCACCGGCATTCCACCACCAACACCTTTGCCGAATGTAACAATGTCGGCCTCAACGTCGAAGTATTCTTGACACCCACCCGGCGCTACACGAAAGCCAGTCACTGTCTCGTCGAGAATTAACAAAACATCATTGTCCCGCGTAATTTCACGAAGCAGCTTCAGGTAGCCATCTTGGGGTGGTATCACCCCCATGTTTGCCATCACACCCTCTGTAATCACTGCCGCTATCTGTCCGCGGTTGTCGATTACAGCACGCTCAATCGCAGTTGCATCGTTCCACGGCACAACGATTGTGTCATCGAGGGCTCGGCGGTTAAGTCCGGAGCTGTCGGCGATCTTTATCGGGTCGTTACGATGACCGAACGCAACCGCCGATTGTGGATGGCTATTGACAAGGAAATCGTCATACCAACCATGGTAATGCCCTTCGAACTTAATAAACTTTGGACGGCCCATCATGCCGCGCGCTAGACGAATTGCAGCCATGGTCGCCTCAGTTCCCGTATTGGCGAAGCGAACCCGCTCCGCACCAGGGACCATTCCAGCGATCAACTCAGCCACTTCGATTTCAATCTCTGTAGCCGCCGCCAGCAAGCTGCCCCCAGATGCGGCTCCTGTGATTGCTTCGACGACAGACGGATGAGCATGGCCAAGTGGCAGGGCCCCGTACGCTAGCATCCAATCGATGTACTCGTTCCCATCAACATCCCAGATGTGTGAACCGGAGCCGTGCTCGATAAAGAGCGGGTAGTCTCCGTAATTTGCAGGGCCGCGAGAAGGGGAGCTTCCACCCTCGACCATCACGCCAAGTGCCCGCTCAAAAAGGGCCTTTGACTTCTTAGTACTGTGGCTCATTTCTATCTCCCATCTCCAGATGCCATGGCCAACGCTTAAGATGGTTAGCGACTCGCCAGTCCGCCCGCGATTTCGCCCCCGTCGATAGTGAAGACCTGGCCCGTAAGGTACGCGGCTTCATCAGACGCAAGGAACGCAAAAAGATTGGCGACTTCATGTGGGCGCGCGTGTCGCTGAACAGGGATTTTGGCGTTAAGTTCCTCAAGCATCTGTTCTGTGTATTCACGCTTTTGCATGGGCGTCATCACATACCCAGGAGCAATGGCATTTACACGAATATCCGGAGCCAGCTCGAGCGCCATCGATTTGGTCAGTGCAATCACACCCGCTTTGCTGGCATTGTAATCTGCGTAATAAGGGTAGCCGACGATACCATTCGTTGAGGCTGTGTTAAGAATCACTCCACCTTGGCCTGCTTGAACCATTTGCCGAGCTGTTATCTGGGCTACATGAAAGGCTCCCGTTAGGTTCACACTCAGGACTTGTTCCCACTCCTCTGCCGTAATTTTCAGGAATTCGTGCCGCACACTAACACCGGCGTTATTAATCAGAATATCGATCCCGCCAACGTGGGCCACGACCTGCCGAATAGCACTCTTTACCGCTTCTCTGTCGCGAACGTCACAAACCACGAAATCAGCTAGCCCGTCCAGATCCTTCTTGGTCCGCTCGCAAGCTTCGGCGTCCATATCAAGAATACAGACAGCGGAACCCTCCGATATGAAACGCTCGACGGTGGCGGCACCGATCCCACTCGCACCCCCAGTCACCAGAACTCGTTTGCCTTCCAATCCACTCACCACAGTCTCCCCTCCCCCAACACCAGTCATCAACCACCGCAGGTCATCCCGGACTTCACCTCTACGTCAACATCGTGTCGCCGCGCGTATTCATTGAAATACCTCGCCAGTTCATTGGCATGATCGTCCACCTCTGCCGGTTGAACTGTCCCATTGTCGTATCCCAAGCTGTCCCGCATTACACCGATTGCGGCGTCAGTAAGCACCACGGCACCATTTTCTTCGATTCTTGCAATTCCGTCGAATTGATGAGATTGCTCGTTAATAGAAATCGCCTCATCAAGCGACAAGTCCCTTATGGAAGGGACCGCGATCTTGCCGTCGCCGATACTCACTGGATAACCCCCGGGAAGTCCCAATGGCCCGGGTGCATGCATTTCCCAGGTATTCTCCGACAACAACGCGTTAACTAAGCCAATCGCAGAGGCTGCCGTGAAGGCGCCCCAGCCCGGTCCGTTCGGCAGAGGACACGGCTTCAGCAAAGCGCCGTGCGCATCAGCTTGCTCGGTCAGATCCCGCCCTTTGTGAAGAACCCGAAGATGGTAGGGCGGAGCTTCGTGCTCCGGTTTCTCATCGATCTTTCCCGAGCGAGTATGCGATCGGTCTCCGCAACTATGAAAAGCGACTCTCTGGAGGGCGTGGTGAGCAACGAGGACGACTTTGAGTTCGTGTGGCCTTATCGAAAGATCATGCGCAACTAACATGCGAACCTTGGCGACCAGTTCATCGACGTTGCCGATCCCAACAGTCGGCGCCATCCCCATCTTTGCAAGCACAGCGTTGACTACGTCGGGATAGGCAGCGTTAACCACTGGGCCTTTATAGCTCGATGCTACAACTCCTTCCATCACGCGGACTGCGAGTCTCAGGTGGAATGGAAGCCACACACCAAAGCCGGCTGCTTTTAGCACGTTTGCCGCAGGTGGAAACAAATCAAGTAACCACCATGTCTGCATCGATGCAGCGTTAATCACAAGGTCCGGGGAGACTTCTTCAATGACAGCAGCTAATTGCCCTGGGTCCGCTACATCAATGGTCTGATGCTCAATAGTAGGCACCGAGCCCCTAGCTATGGCGCTCAATCGAGAGAGATTACAGCGTGCCTCGCCCTGGTCGGAACTACGACTTAATGCGACAACACGACCAACTAGAGCACTGCCGGCCAACTGATCGAGAAGCGGGCCACCAAGATGGCCCAGCCCGACCAAAACGACGGTGGCGCCCATCCGCAGTGATCAGCTGTCTTGGATGGAGTCCAGCACCATGCCAAAAAACTGGCTGGATCCACCTCCAATCCAGCGCACGACAATAACAACGTCACTAGCCCGATCGAAGAAGATCAGATTGCTACCAGCGCCACTGAACCAAATCGCGTCAGGTGCCTGTGGCACCGGGCGACTCGTTTTACCCTGTCGGTTTTCACGTTCGCTGTTCAGCATCCAGTTCATGAATCCATAGCCAGCATTGGCCGGCCCAGGCGCTCGTGCCATTTCGATCCATTCCTCTGAGATAATCCGTTGGCCATCCCAGACACCATCGTTGAGGAATAAATACCCGAAACGGGCCATGTCATGGGCGCTGATATGCATGCCGCCACCCCAGTGGCCGCCGCCGCTGACGGACTGGATTTTCTGGCCGTCAATTTCGACCCAGGAATTCCGATATCCGTGCCAACGCCACGTGTTGGAGGCCCCGATACGATCCATAAGGTGCTTGCGTAATACTTGAGGGAGGGGCTCACGCCAGACGTTAAGAGCAACGAGCGCCAATAAGTTGACACGTACGTCGTTGTACTCGTAGACGGTTCCAGGTTCCGACAACGGCACCTTTTGAATGTCGGTAAAGGTCGCTGGTTCTCCTTCTGGGGTGTTCCGTGCCGGCCTGTCGGCCCATGCCGGCATTTCGAATAAAGTTCCCCGCCAATCGCTTGTCTGGCGCAAAAGATGGTCCCACGTAATTTTTCGATTGTGCTCGCTACTGAAGAGTTCAGCCGTGGGCATGTAATCAACCACGTGATCTTGGAGATCACGGACAAGTCCCCGATCGTACGCAAGACCCACAACGGTTGAAAGAAAGCTTTTGCTAACACTGAAAGTCATGTCGACCTTGCGGGTTTCTCCCCATTCGGCAACTACTTTTCCATGGCGAATCACCAGCCCATTCATGGCAGCACGAACCGTCGTCGGACCGTACGTATCAAAGAACGGCTCGGTACCAAACCCGGTCTCATCCCGAAGCCACACTGCAAGGTCCCGGCTCCCCTGGTTCTGATTTTCCAGAGCGAAGTTGATTGCCGTTTGAAGAGTCTTTCCATCCATCCCTTGCTCTTCGGGCGTACTGGGTGCCCACTCTCCTCTGGCCGGAAAATAACGATCCTGCGCCGTGCCCGTGGACGGTGCCACCGCCATCGAGCTTGCCAAGAACAGGCCGACCAGCCAGCTACGAAAGACCCTGCCCCCACCAGACGTTCTAATCATAAAATTCCATCCCTTTTAAAAGATTCATTGCTGCCGACGCTACTCGGGAAATTCGCCCACTGTAATAATTATCTGGTGCCTACGAATCGGGCTGTCCGGTTTCCTGGACGCGATATAGAAACTGACGCCCCCTCAGGTAAAGCTCATCCCCAACTATCGCCGGCGATGCTTCGAACCCGTCATCGAGGTTGTTCTTCGCCAAAATTTCGAACTTGCCAGCATTGCTGATGACCAACGCCCCGCCGTCTCGGCCAAGGAAGTAGACGTGACCGGCAGCGCCCACTGGAGATGAGTAGATCTCCTGTAAGCCATCGAGTCTTTGGGGGCCGTAATATGCCTGCCCACGGGTGACGTCGAACGCCGTCAAGATCGGCGAGTTGCTCTTTAAGAAATAGAGAATGCCGTCGTAAAGCAAAGGCGATGGCACGTACGGTGTGTCATGGTTGTATTCCCATAGGATCGCGGGGGAGTCGCTAATGTCTCCTTGCGCATCAGCCAAACGCACCGCACGCAACGCCTCCCCGCGATAGCCACTTGTCATATAAACAACCCCATCTGCTTCGACCGGCGACGGAATCGGATTAACCGTCAGGCCTGGGCCGTCCCATACCAAGTCGCCGGTATCCAGATAGTAACTGGAGGTTCGATTTTCGCCCGCGGTAATTACCTGGGCACGTCCGTCGAACTCAACCACCAGGGGCGTTGCCCACGACTCCGGCTCGTCGCGGGGTTGACGCCACAACTCGCGACCGGTGTTCTTATCAAGGGCGACAATGAACGAATCGCCCTGATGATCCCAGACGATGACGATCGTGTCCCCGTGGAGCGCCGGGGAGGTGCCTTCACCGAAGCCATTACGGATCCGCATGTCACCGAAGTCAACATCCCACTGGAGATTGCCTTCCATGTCGTAAGCGTACAGACCACGCGAGCCAAAAAATGCAAACACATGTTCACCATCTGTGATCGCCGAGCTTGACGCCCAACTGTTGTTGGTTTGCTTTCCCTCGTGCGGAGTCTCGTGACGTGCCACGTCGCTCCAGATGAGACTGCCGTCGGTACGGCTTAGTGCCATGACCGTAAAGTCCATGGCTTGAAGAGGTTCCGCCTGGCGCCGACTAGGCCGCCGCCGTTGCCCACGTTGTTTCGTAGGTTGAACCAGTGGGGCTGACGCTATGCCCGCATTGTTTTCCCTTGGGCTTTCCGCTGTATTTTCGAGTGCTTGGTGATGACTAGCTACAGAACTAAAGGCTTCTAGAGGGCCACCGTTGGTTACCGGAACCGCAGACAAGATGAAGATAGTGTCCTCCCAAACCACCGGTGTCGCAAAACCGTTACCCGGGATTCCCACCTTCCAGGCAATATTCTTTGTCTCTGACCACTCAATGGGCGGGTCACCAGACGGCGCCACGCCATCAAAGTTTGGCCCCCTCCATTGCGGCCAGTAATGCTCGTCGACGCCTCCGGCCGCAAAAGCCCCAACGCTCACGTATATCAGTATCAAACCTGTAATCACCGGAAATACAGCTAGGAGAAAAACTTTTCGCATCGCGTTTCCTCAATCAGGGACAATACTGATCATTACGAACATGCCGATATTGTATCGAGCAACATTACGAATGGACAATTGGCCAACCCCGAGGGGAAATAGCCTGCTTGTCTTCCTCACATGAACACCCGGTGCACTTAACACACGCGTAGGACCCTAGGCTTACTATCTTCTCTGTGATTCCAGCGCCCTTAGGAACGCTACCGTCTCTGCATCATTAGGATCTAAGGCCACCAACCGGCGCAGATAGCCAATGGCACGATCCAGATCATTTAGATCACGGCTAAAAGCGGCGGCACCGACCAAGAGCTCCCGGTCCGCTGGGTAGCGTGACAATCCCTCATCCAGGAGCATGATGGCACCGGGAAGATCACCAGCAGTCTGTACCGCGACAGCATGAACATATATGTAGTGGGGTTGTTCCGGCGCCAGTTGAGTCGCGAGACGGAGTTGCTCCACTGCTTCATCTAAACGGTCAAGTCTCACCATTAAAAGCCCAAGCGCGTAGCGCGCATCACCACTATCGGGGGCAAACTCAAGAGCCTTTTGCAGCAACGCTTCCCCATCCACATCCCGACCAGTGAGCCGGTAGAGATCCGCAAGGTTAAGAAAATTGGGGACAAAGTAGGGTTCCAGTTCTAGGGCCTTCTTGTATTCCTTCTCAGCCGTTACGAGATCGCCCTCGTAGATCGCAAGCCAACCGAGGCTGAGGTGAGATTGGGCTCGATCGGCATTAGCATTCAAGGCCACTCGATATTCGGCAATTGCGCGTTTGACATCGGAGCGCTCCAAGGATGGAACCTGTTGTGCTGGAACGGTTGTCATCAAACGTATTGCCTCGAGCCGCACTGATCGGTCCGGGTCATCCAACATGGGCTTAACTAAGCGCATCAGGGTGATGGGATCAGCAGTCTCGAGCCCAATCAATGCGCCCATACGAACCAGCGGGCTATCGTCTCCAAGAGCCTTGTTAATCAGTGGAATCGACGCCTGTGACATTCCCTGAAGCGCCGCCAGCGCGGTCGCCCGGCTAATATTGGGAGCGTCCAAGTCGCCAGCCAGCATCCGCAGCTCAGCTTCGGCAGCAACACTCTCGCTCCGTCCCGAGGCAAGCATCTCGAAATGGGACGGGGGACGGTCCGGGCCAAACCACCTCACTACCGCCTCAGCTGCCCAACTCGCACTCTCGGAGACATGACAGGTGGTGCACGCATTCGGCGTGTTGAAGCGTAGGCTCAGATCGGGCCGCGGAACACGAAAACTGTGATCGCGGCGAGGATCAACCACCATATAGGTCTCCGAAGTCATATGGCATGAAATGCATTCCGCTCCCTCAGATCCTATTTCGTGTCGATAATGATCGGGAGTGTCGAACCTTTCAGCTAAATGACAACGGTTGCACAGCGAATTGCCCTGATTGTACAGCTGCAAGCTATGAGGTTCGTGGCAATCACTACAAGAAACACCCGTCTGATACATTCGGCTCTGCAAGAACGACCCATACACATAGACTTCGTCTAGGATCTGCCCGTCACCGTGATACAAACCGCGCTCGAGAAGCGAAATGCGGTAGGAATCGGTAAGTGGCCTATCAAACCCGTATTCAGCCAC
>PVBE010004142.1_pt1 | contig 56779 bp, 39 predicted proteins | sample 1631181 | NCBI WGS metagenome assembly PVBE01 (sample SAMN08397723, study PRJNA350692) | Marine metagenome, whole genome shotgun sequencing project. | isolation source: water | place: Pacific Ocean | collected 2012-04
AGGCGATCGATGCTGCTAACGCGAACTTTCTCATGTGTAAATTATCTCACGCCCACCTAATAGCGGACAAAAACGGTGCTAGGAACATACTACGAGTGCTTTAGACTAGGCTCAATAACGAATTATTGGCAAGGGCAAATAAAGAATGTTTAGGTAAATTTTACATGCTTAATATCCTCAAAAAGGTCCAAATTCGGGGGAAACCGCGATTTCTGCCAGTCAACTAGCCCACTTCAAGTTAGAGATCAGATGAAATATCGCCTGGCACACCACAATAATTGAATCCAAAATTGACCCATAATGCAAAAATTAACCTAGGAACAAGCCTTATAAACTCACTCATACACAAACATAGGCCGAAAACGCGGGGAAATCCTTTGAGACCGAAAAACACTGTCTTGATAGCGTCAATGGCCATTACGGTTTTCTTTGGATCGTCTTCAGCGGCTCCGCTGGTAGCACAATCGAGTGGATTCCGCTTTGAAACTCATGATACGACAGGGATGGCATGGTTTAAGGGAAATACTCACACACATACGCTGGAGAGCGATGGCGACTCCTCCCCGGAAGAGGTCGCCACCTGGTATAAGGAAAACGGATACAACTTCCTGGTGCTCTCCGATCACAATGTGCTGACCAACCCGGCGATTCTTTCGCACATCTTCGATGAAAACTTCATTCTGATCCCAGGCGAGGAAGTGTCTTCGAGTTTTGAAGACAGTTCCGTACACATTAACGGTATTAACATCAACACTCTCGTAATCCCCCAGACCGCTGAAACTCTTGTCGGCACAATCCAGAAAAATGTCGACGCTATCCGTGAGGTCGAAGGAGCGCCGCACATCAATCACCCCAACTTCGGATGGTCATTTGGAGCCGAGGAACTTGCTCAGATAGAAAACAATCGTCTCCTTGAGATCTACAACGGTCACCCAACCGTACACAATGACGGGGGCGGCGATGCGCTTGGCTTGGAAACCATCTGGGACTATTTGCTCACGCGCGGCAAACGCATCTATGGAATTGCTGTCGATGACGCCCACGACTTCCAAACTATTGGCCGCGATCGCTCCAATCCAGGACGTGGCTGGGTCACTGTACGAGCCCGTTCTCTCGATCCGCTCGAGATCGTTACTCACCTGGAAGAGGGGCTATTTTACGCAAGCACAGGCGTCGCCCTCGACGATATCCGGGTAAACGACCGGCGCCTTGAAATACACATCCGCCAACGCACCAACTTCAAATACCTGACCAGGTTCATTGGCGCCGGAGGGAAAATGCTATCCGAAACCACCGAAAATCCAGCTGTTTTCGAGCTCCGCGGCCCCGAGGTGTACGTGCGCGCGGTCGTCTACGACTCGGGAGGTTGGCGCGCCTGGGTGCAACCCGTTTTCACTGTCAACAACTGACTCAGATGCAATCTGCAATCTAGCGACGTCGGCCTAAAGATTGTTCTTCTGTCTTCCCTAACCACCCTTAACTTAGAAGTCTTTCTCGATGTTCCATCCGCCGTAGTGCAAGAAACAACAACAGCGCGCCAACAGTGAAAACTGCGAGGCGATTGATCAACATTTTTTCGGCCCAGATTGGGTCTTCGGCAATAACCGCCATCTCGAATGGCTTCAGGAATAGATCCCAATTTGTCCCCTGGAAACTTTCGTAGGTAATCAAGACCAAAATTATAAAACCGAGTCCCAACATACCGGCGGCATTGGCGCTGCGAGTAAAAACAGAGAAGAAGAACGTTAGGTTCACAACCAAGAACGCCGGCAGAAACGCGTTTAGCCCACCCCATATGTACGGGAACTCCGCAAAAAAATAGTAAGCAATAGTGCTCATGATCATAATTGTGACCAGTAGCACGGTGTACACCGAGAGCATCCGCAAGCTCCAGACCGTGTGGTGCGAGCTCGCGGTGCTAAATAACACCTCAAGGGTATGCTGGTCACGCTCCCTGGCGATGAGGTCCATGGCTAGGTAGATCCCAAGGACCGTGCCAGGCAACTCAACTAGGATGAACAAGGCATCGTCGACGCCGAAGCCCGAGTTCGGCTGGTATACCGCAAAGAGGTAGAGAATCGTGTAGAACGTCAGGAGGCCAAGTATCATGAACAACAACTTGCGCCGGAAGACAACGCGACCACTGAGACGAAACAGGGACATTAAGCTGTTTATCAGCTCACGCCACGGCAGCATCGCCTCAACGTCCGGCGTTGCTGCGTCCAACGTCGGCGCGAAATCACCATGGTCCGACTGGGGGCCACGACCGACGTCGCTCACGCGGCACCTCTGTGCTGGCCGAGCAAGTAGATGTACGCGTCTTCTAATGACGGATCTACTTGTTCAGCCTTGAATTGCGCCGGTGCTTCGTCTGACAAGAAATGGACACGGATGCCGGCCGGGGTCCGCAGATGGGTGATGACATCGAGATCATGCTCAAGATCGTTGAAGAAACCTTCCTCGAGCACCGCTTCCCATACCTTGCCTCTTGCCTGCTCGCGCATCACCTGTGGCGTGCCCGCGTAGATGCACTGTCCATTGTTGATGACGGCCAGCCGGTTACAGCTGCCGGCAACATCCTCAACTATGTGAGTCGAAAAAATGACGATGCGATCCTTGCTCAAGCGGGCTAGCAAATTGCGGAAACGGATGCGTTCGACCGGATCGAGGCCGGCGGTCGGCTCATCGACGACCATGATTTGCGGCGTGTGCAATAGCGTCTGGGCGATGCCAATACGCTGCCGCATGCCACCTGAATAGGAGCCAATCGTATCTTCTTTCCGATCGACCAGGTTGACTTGCTCAAGCACATCCATGATGCGCTCTTTACGCTCAGCGGAATCGTTGAACCCTTCAAGCAGGGCTCGGTAATCAAGATACTCGTAGCCAGTCATGTGATTGTACGAGCCAAAATGCTGTGGCAGGTAACCGATCAGGCCCTGAAGGTGTTCGTGATCATCCAGGTTAACCCCGTTGACCGAGACCGAACCAAACGTTGGCTCTAGAACCCGGGTGATAATCCGCATCATCGTCGTCTTGCCCGCACCATTCGGCCCGAGCAGACCGAACATGCCACGACCGATTTTCAGATTGACACCACGCAATGCGGTGAATTCCGCGGGGCGCGCCCCAATGATCGGCACCTTCGCGGCAATGCGATAGATTGGCCGTCGTAACCAAACCGCTCGCCCTATCATGTCTTCGATATCGACCTTGCCGACTTCAACCTGACGTGCCAACCACCTTACGCCACGGACTACAAAGAACAGCAAAGCGCAAGTAATCGTCAACGACCAAGCATCGAGACGACGTTGCGTGTAGTAGAGGAATAGCGTCAGAAAACCGTAGCGAACGACAAAGCGAAACGCTCGAGGCGACCCCTCGATAACCAATGAGCCAGCAGCGTGCACCAGATGGACAAGGAGCCCCCAGGTTGCAACCGAAATCGCAAAAAGACCCATCCCTGCCGTAACGTAAGTGTGCAGAAAGATCAGAAGTATAAGAACAGGAAGCTTCCAGATCAGCCCATCCTTCACTGCCCCCCGATCAAGTATTTCGAGTCCTTCATCGAGCATATGCCGAGCACGGCGCTCGAAGCGGCCCCACTCTCGCCGGAATCGACCAGGGGCTCCGTATATTTTGGTAAGGGTGTGGAGCTCCACTGAGTGAATTGACTCCCGCCGTGTATGCAGGAGCGCGCGTGCATGTTGTGCTCGCATAATGGTCCACACCGACGTCAGGAAAAGGAACCATACCGGAACCACTGCAATCGACGTCCAAAAATAACTCTCATAGCGATACTGAACACCGTAGGTGGCCACTATCGTCATGGTCGAAGCGATTCCAACACCGATCCAACCCATACGCCGCAGCCAATCCCGTACTTGGTCAATGCCCATGTAGGCCACCGGCACGAAGATCAGCGTCGAGACCATCGAAACCGCAAGCCCACCAACCACAGTGATGGCAAACGGTGGCCAGATCTCGAAATCACCCCCAAACTCCAGGGTAAGAGGGAAAATACCGAGGAGCGTCGTTGATGATGTCATCAGGATTGGCCGAACCCGCGACCGGCCCGCGGTAAGCACAGCGCGCTCACGACGAAAACCTCGCTTGCGCATGTTGGTCACAGCATCAATCAAAATGATGCCGTTGTTCACTGCGATACCGATGAGGACAACGAAGCCAAGTAGTGCCATTGGCCCCGCTTCTGAGGTTAGACCGGTGCCAGTAAACAGCAGGGCCATACACGAACCAATTACCGCAGTCGGCAAAGTGCAGAAGATAACGATTGGTGAGGAAAACGACTCGAATAGTGACGCTAGGATCATGTAAACCAAAATAGCCGCAATTCCCATCATCCAGTAATAAATCGTGTCGACCTCTGCCTCGGTTACCTCGACTGTGTAACCCGGCGGCAAGATCATGTCGTTGATCACCAACCGCACGTAGGCGCGGGCCGCATCGATGCTAGGTTGTGACTCCGACACCTCGTCAGTAAAGCGGTAGGTAAGGACGACACGACGTGATTGGTCCGTACGCAAGATCGTGTTGCGCCCCTCATCGGTGCGAACACGAGCAACCTCTTCTATCGGTGTGAATTCGCCTGCTGGAGTCAGAATCGGCAACTGTCGCAACTCGTCGAGACCGATCGGGTCTTCTTCAACTTCGTCAATATAACGAACCTCGATCGGCGTCTCGGTACCGTCAGCTTCAAGATAAGCAGTCGTCGTTTGCACACCCTGCGGGCTCGCCTGACTAATTGCCCCCAGTACTGTGTTGACATCCAACTGGCGATCGAACATAGCCACTGCGTCAGGGATAACCTGAACCTCGGGACCGCTTCGCGCCAGGTCAACTGAGATGCTGTCGGAGTTGATGTCGAGCACCTCTTCGAGCCGATATTCCAAGTCGTCAGCAACCATCTGAAGGGTAGCAAAGTCGTTGCCGCGGACGACGATAGTCTCCGGCGTCGCACCCTGGCCGAGTGCAAACCCACCGGTCATACTCCCACCACCGCCGCCGCTTCTACCGCCCCCGCCAAACCCGCCACCACCACCTGAGGCCGGCGGATCGAAGTCAACGTCCACGTCCCCGCGGTCGATGTCATCGAGGGCATCTTCGAGCGCCTCCTTTGCCATGTCTACGGTCATCCGATCGGGGTAGTCAGCCCGATCAACAAGCGTGACGCTCACCGAACCTTGTGCTTCCTGAACGCTTGAGGTGAAGGTCTCTACGTCGTCGAGCTCAGAGACGACCTGCTCGACCTTGATGACGGCCGCATCTGTGGCCTCAAGGGTTGCGCCTTCATCGAGAGAAACGTAGATCGTGAAACCGTTTTCTTCAGTTAGGGATTGCTGCTGCAACATCAAGAAAAACGCGGCGATTAGTGTTGCCACCAAGGCCAAGGCCACACCAACAGCAAGGCGTACGCGATGACGTAAGTTCGCCTTGAGCACGACTGTATACATCTCAAGCAAGCGACCCGTCCCGAGGGGCCGGAGTGAAGCGCGTGACAGTGTTCGTGCTCCGAGCATCGGAACGAGCGTCAGAGCAACAAGCAACGACGCCATTAGCGGAAACGTAATCGCCAATGCAAGTTCGCGGATGATGTCCTGGAATTCACTCTGGATAAAAACAACGGGAATGAATACAGCCACCGTCGTCGCTGTTGAGGCAATAATCGCGCGGCTAACTTCGGCTGTCCCTGTGCGAGCCGCTTCCATCGCTTCTTTGCCAGCTTCAAAGTGCTTGAAGATGGATTCCATTACGACGATGCCATTATCGGCGAGCATACCCATCGACAACGCCAAACCACACAGTGATAGCACATTGAGCGACAGGTCCCAGGCGTACATAAGGTTGAAGGTCAACAGAAGAGACGAAGGTATCGCCAACAGCAAAATCCCAACGAACCGGCCACTTCGAAGGAACAAGAACAGTACGCCGAGCCCCAGAAACACACCGATAATCGCCGCTTGCTGCAGCGTACCGAGGGCCTCCTGCATAATTTCCGCTTGGTCTTCGGTAACGGTGATTTCGATCTCCTCGGCAGCGAACTGCCGATTGAGTCTCTCAACGGTAATAAGCAGGTTTTCAGCAATGGAAATCAGGTTTCCTTCGTTTTCCTTTTGGATGCGGATGCTAACCGCCTCAAGGCCGTTGACCCGGCTATAGTCGGTACGCTCCTGGAGGCCATAGTTGATCTCGGCGATATCACCAAGAGTGAGCTGGCCATCTTGCCGCACGACAACGTTGTGGACTTCGCTAAGCGCCGCAAACTGTCCCGACACACTGACCGGAAAACGTTGATTAGCATCGAACACCCGCCCGACGTATGCACGCGGGACGTTGACACTATTGATCGCCCCGGTGATTGCGTTCATCGACAGCTGGTGCGCGGCCAGAAGTTCAGGATCAACGATGATTTCAATCGAGCGCTGCTGTCCACCCAGAGGGGTAGCCGACACCACACCATCAACCGCTTCAAGCTCGGGCCGAATCTTCTGTTCGGTAAAGTCCCGCAACCAGTTCAGATCACCGGCACCAAGCACTTGAAGCGTCATTACGGCACTGGTCAAAACCGAAGTATCGAAACGCTGCACGGTCAGCGTCGTTTGCTCTGGAAGCGTCGGCAGCAGTTGACTCACGAGCCGGTTGACCTGCAGTTCGGCGATCTTCATATCAGTCGCCGGCTCGTACGCTATTGTCACCTGGCCGTTGGAGAGGCGCGACTGAGAGTCAATCTGCACAACGTTCTCGAGCTTGCCTACCTCCTCTTCTATGGGCATCACGATCTCACGCTCGATTTGTTCAGGCGACATCGTGCGCTGATTAGCAACAATAAAGATCTCTGGAAAAACAACCTCCGGCATCAACTCGACGTTAAGTCGGCCCAGAGAAACTATCCCTAGGAGACCAACTCCGATAAAAAACATCGCCGTGGTGATAGGTCGACGAATGGCAAGATTGGAGATCATGACCGGTCCGTTGCGCCCAGTCGCTCCGGTAACCGACGGACGCCTTCAACCATCTCGTAGACCACCGGAATGATGACTAACGTCAACAATGTTGAGGTTGCCAGTCCACCGATCACGGCGATTGCCATCGGCGCTCTCATCTGGGCGCCCTCACCAAGACCAATTGCCATCGGCGAAAGTGCCAGCACGGTGGTGGCACTGGTCATTAGAATCGGGCGCACCCTGTCTTGCGCCCCCTGCACAACAGCTTCACGAATCGACATTCTGGTGCGCAACTGGTTAATGTGGTCAACCAGAATGATGGCATCGTTCACCGCGATTCCCCCCAGCATTATGACGCCGATATAAGCCATGATGCTAAGGGGCTCACCTAACGCCCAAAAGGCAACCACAACACCGACACCGGCGAAAGGTACGGTGAACATCACGGTAAACGGATGCAGGATCGATTCAAACAGCGATGCCATCACCATATACACGAGAATCACGGATAGCCCGAGAGCAAAACCGAGGCTGGCAAATGATTCGGCGCGTTCGCGCTCCTCGCCGCCAAGTTCCGTAGCATAGCCAACCGGAAGCGCAACCTGTGCCACGAGGCCTTCGACCTGCTCGATCGCTTCACTCAGCACAGCGCCCTCAACCAGGTAACCGCTGATTCTCCCGATACGCCTCTGGTCTTCCCGTAAAATTTCACGTGGGCCCTCGACGATGCGGGGATCTGCGATGTCGCCAAGGGTTAGGATCGCACCCTCTGCCGTATCGATACGAATCGAACGCAGTTCGTTGAGCGTGACGTCATCAAAACCGACTCGGATATCCCGCGAGCGTTGGTCTTTCGAGAGTTGTCCAGCAACCTCACCGGCCAGCCGGCGCTCAAGATCAGCTATCAGTGATTGCGGAGTGAGGCCAAACGCAGCAACGACATCGTCGCGCAGGTTCAAATCGATTTCTGGCTGCCCGCCTTGAAAACTCGTGCGCACGTTATAGACCGCGGGCAACTCCTCGATTAACGTTGCCACCTCACTGGTAAGCCGGCGCAGCGTATCGAGATCATCACCGATAATCTCAAGTTGTAACGGGGCCGCCTCCGCTCCGAGAACCCCTTGCAAAGCCGTTTCCTGTAACTCGTACTTAGCCTCCAAGTCTGGAATCTCAGTTATTTCTCTATCGATAGTTTCGACTATTTGCCCAATGCTGCGACGAGGACCAGTCGACAACGCCACCGAAAGATTAGTGCGGTTTGGCCCGCTCGGATCCGTAACATTGGTCACTCGTGCCGGATCTTGGCCGGAGCGTGTGTATACCGTAACCACCTCGCCAGAACCCAGTTCGTGGATCATCGACCCAACGCGGGTCGCAACCCGGTCGGTCATCTCTAGGCGAGAGCCTTCCGGCAAGGCAACATCAACACTGAAGAGACCCTGGTCTTCTCGCGGAATAAACTCCATCGGAATCCCCAGCGCCATCTGGAACGTGGCTCCCGTGGTAATTCCGATAAAAACAAAGACAACAAACTTATGGTCAAGAGCTAAGGACAACCCGGCACTATACCAACGCCTTTGCTTAGGTCTTCCATCGGAACTTTGCGGCCGTAGTAAACGCGAGCTGAGCATCGGTACCACCGTCATCGCAACAATCAGAGACGACAGGAGAGAGAACACCACCGTCCAAGCCTGTTCTTCAAAGAGCTCACCCACTAGCCCCTGGATATAAACGATCGGCAAGAAAACTGAAACTGTCGTCAACGTCGAGGCCAGGATCGCAACGCCAACCTCGGAGGCACCCTTAGCTGAAGCCTCATAAGGATCGGCGCCAAGCTCCAAGCGTCGATAGATGTTCTCGATAACAACAATGGCGTTGTCTACGAGCATGCCGGCACCGAGCGCCAACCCTCCTAACGTCATGACATTGAGCGTTAGGTCCTGGAAGTACATCAGCGTGAACGTAGCCAGGATGGATATCGGAATTGCCATGCCGATAACCATCGTCACAGTGATGGAACGTAAGAAAAGGAACAAAACCCCGACCGCAAGCAGCGCACCAAACAAAGCGGCTTCTTCCACCTCTTGGACAGCCGCCTCGATGAATCGAGCCTGGTTTTCAACGACGGTAAACTGAACGTTGGGCAAATCGAGCCCCAGTTGGTCCATGTCGGCAAGCACGGTCTGCACAACGCTGACCGTACTAGCATCAGCCTCCTTGTAGATCGCGATGCCGAGACACTCGACGCCATTGAGCCGCACTATGGTCTCGCGTTCGGAGTACTCAAGAATGACGCGACCAACGTCTTTGACCTGCACAGGAACTCTCAGAGCACCTTCAGTCGCTGTGCCTGTGCCGGCACCCGCACCTGCTTCGGCAGCGGCACCACTTTCCTCGACAGCTCCAGCACGCTGACCAACGATCAGATTCTCGATCTCAGTGATGTCAGCGAGACGACCCAGCCCTTTTACCTGGTACGACTGATCACCTTCCTCTAAACGACCTCCTGAGACATCCTGGTTAGCCTGTTGGATCTGCTGCACAACCGTACTATCCGTAAGGCCAAAGGCCTCCAGTAGATAAGGGTCAAGGATGACCCGAATCTCTTTTTCAGCATCACCCTCGATCTCGGCTGACGCGACACCATCAAGGGCTTCTAGACGAGGTTTTACTAAGGTGTCGACAGCACCGAACAACTCATCAAGGTCAGCGTAGTCAACTGATGTCACCGCAATGCGCGCCACTGGAAGCGCTTGCGGGTCTTCCTGCGTTACATCGAGGGTTTGAATCTCGTCGTCAGTGCCATACGTGCCCATGCGCTTCTGCACATCAAGAAGCGCGAAGTTCATGTCCGTTTCCCAATTAAACTCAGCAACAACGACAGCTTGTCCGGTACGTGTTATCGAATAGACGCGATCGACACCGCTGACAGTACTGATGTCGCGCTCCAGCCTCCGCGTGTAGCGCTCTTCCATCTCCTGCGGAGACTTGCCGGGAACCTTTACGTCGACCGTAATAACCGGTGTTTCTACGTTCGGCAATAGGTCGGTTCCCAGCCCGTCTAGAGAAATCCATCCGAGCAGCACCACGGCAAACGTCGCCATCGCGATGGTGACTGGGTAGCGGGTTGAGAACTCCGGTAGTGACATGTCAGGCCGTCAAATACTTGGGGAGAAAACTTGCCGATTCAGTTGTTCATTCCCCTAGGCCCGCCCTCACCAGTAACACGAACCTGGGTTCGCGAGCGAAGCGTCTCAAAGTTTCTTGTAATCAGCCGCTCGCCTTCAGAAAGTCCTGCAATCACTTCGACCATCAGGTCGTTCGACAGGCCGGTCTCGATATTCCTCTGCTGCGCACGACCCTCTTCCTCGACAAAAACAACGCTACGGTTTTGCCGACTCAGTACCAGTTCCTTGGGGATGACAATAATGTCAGAGCGTTGCTCCACGACGATGTCCGCTTTGATGAACATCCCAGGCCGAAGGACTAAACCGGGGTTGTCAACCGTGACCTCAACACGAAAAGTGCGCGTCGCCGGGTCGAGAGCCGGATCAAGCACTGATACCGCACCAATAAACGTCTGGTCACGAAAAGCGTAGTTAATGACCCGTACTTCCTGCCCCAGGTCGATGTTCGGCATCTGCGAATTAGGAATCTTCAAGTCGGTAATCACTTGGCTATAGTCAACAACCTGTCCAATCACCGTGTTGGCTTCCACGATGGTCTCTTCAGTCGTATCGACGAGTCCGGTTAGATAACCCAAGATCGGCGCATAGACATCCATCTTCCCGAGCTGGATATAGGCATCAGCAATGTCAGATTCAGCGTCGGCGACAGTTTTCTGCGCTGCCTGTACCTCGGACGCCACCGCCAACCCTTCTTCGAACAACGCTTGCTTTTCGGCCAGGTTGTTCTGGGCATTTTCTAGACCTAGTTGCCGTGACTGCAGCCGAATACCATTGACATATTCCTCACTCTCGATGCGTGCAATGTGATCGCCTCCATTAACGCGGGTGCCCTCAACTGGCTTCTTGCGATTCACACCTTCAACGTAGAAAAGGTCGCCACGAACTTCGACGAGGATGTCGGCACTGCGCGAAGCACGCAAACTGCCCGTCGTTGAAACGAACGACTCTATGGTCCCGCGCGCAACCGGCTGTACGGTAACCGGCACGACAAGATCGACGACGCGTTCGTCCGTCTGGACCTCACAACCACCAACCATCAGCATCAGTAAGAGCAGTAGTGGAAACTGTGGCGACTTCATCTTTCGCACTTCACTTGTCTTTCATCGTGGGGATGGGAGCTGCGGAGTTGCGTTGCTCCATTAAAAGGACCTCTTAACTCTTACACCACAAGCGCTCTCCAGCAATGTCACTCTTGGGAGCTATTACAAATCTTTACAGACAGTTTACGAACACCGAACGTTCCCTAAGAGAACAACAGACTTGGGTGCGGTATCCTCGGAGGAGTAAAGTTTACATGCAGTTGAAGATCCCAGCATGTGAAGGCAGTTTCTCCTGCTCCCCATTGCAAGGCCAATGGACATCCAGATCTCCTCACTGAGCAAAACCTATCAAAAAGGCGCGCGCCCAGCGCTCGACAATCTGAGCCTGCGTATAAGCACCGGCACCTTCGGCCTGTTAGGCCCAAACGGCGCCGGCAAGACAACGCTGATCAAAATCCTGTCGACTCAGATGGAGCCAACAGCGGGTGAAGTAACGATAGATGGCTTGCACATCAACGCCGGTCGCGGGGAGGTCCGTCAGCGACTCGGCTACTTGCCGCAGCACTTCGGTGCCTACCCGGACTTGACCGCCTTTGAGTTTCTCGACTATATGGCTCGCCTCGCCCACATTCGACCCGGCAATCATCGCAAGCAAGTGGTTGAGGAGGCACTGGAAGCTGTAGCAATGACGAATGTGCGCGACAAGTACACCGGAACGTTCTCGGGCGGCATGAAACGCCGCTTAGGTATAGCCCAGGCGATCCTTGCCGAACCCGAGTTCTTGATCGTCGATGAGCCCACGGTGGGCTTAGATCCGGAAGAGCGGATCCGATTCCGCAAGATCCTCGGTCGATTGAGTCGCGATCGCGCCATCCTAATCTCGACTCACATCGTCGGCGATATCTCAAGCACCTGCGAAGATATTGCCGTGCTCAACTTTGGCCGACTATTGTTTCATGGTTTACCAGAGGACCTGGTAAGGCACGCCGAAAACAAAACCTGGACGCTGAACGTCGACGACGCAGGGTTCGCCAAGGTACAAAAAGACTGGCACGTTGTCACCGTCACCCCGGTGGGTGATGACCTGACAGTTCGAATTGTCGGAGATGGCACCCCGCCAACAGGGGCTGAGCCTGAGCCTCCGAACCTCGAAGACGCATATATCTATTTTATGGCGACAGACGAACACGCCCCCGATGAAAACGGGAACCATTCATGAACATTCTACGCAACATCTTTGGCGTTGCCCGTTACGAGCGCATCATGTTGATGCGAACTACCAGGTTCCGTGCCCTCGGCTTGATTGGTATATCGATCCCAACGTTACAAGGCATTGGGCTGGCAATCGCCGAGACTCAAGGCTGGCTGGCCGAAGGAGGCCAGATGTCGGCCCTAGGACTCAGCGGGTTCATGCCGTTTTATATGTACACCTACTTCCAGACCATCCTGATTGCTTTCGTGGCTGGGAATTTCCGTGCCGTCGATGAACGCGCCGATGTCGAGGAAGTTATCTCTTCGCGACCCCTGACCACTACTGAGTTGGTAACCGGCAAGTACGTCGGTGTCGTTCAAGCACTGACGACTCTAAGCCTCTGTGTTCTCGTCCTCACTTTGGCGATCCAGGCAGCGAAAATGAGCATCACCGGCGACCCGTTCTTGCTTACACCTTATCTGGCCTACTTCGCTTTGATGACTTTCCCAGCATTGATCTTTATGTCGGCGTTGACGTTTTTCCTCGGCGCCACGCTGCGCAACACTACAGCGACTGCGCTCGTATCGATCGCCTACATTATCGCCGTGTTGTTTTTCCTCGGAACACGTTACGGAGGTATCTTCGACTTTGGTGCCTTTTTTGCGCCGCTGTATTTCTCCGACATGGCGGGGCTCGGAGACGTTACTAGAGTGTTTCAGATCCGAGTTTTTTACTTAACGCTTTCGCTCGCCCTTCTGGGACTTGCAATCGCAAGTTACCCGCGTCTTCCAAAGCCAGGCATATGGTCGAAGATGGGCCATGTGATGGCTGTAGCCGGGATAGGTGGCGCCGCTGTCTTGTACATCAGCATGGCCCAGCAGGACATTGCTCGAGACCAGAACCGAACCGAGTTGTTCGCGATCCAGCTCAGCTACGCTGACAAGCCGGTCGTCGACGTGCTGACCTACGATCTCAACATCGAGATCATGAAGAATAGCGTGCCGCTGGCTGCCACCGTAGAGATGCAGCTTATCAACGACAACGAACTTCCACTTGAAACAATGATCTTCACGCTGAACCCCGGTCTTGTTGTATCAAAGGTTGCAGATGTGAATAACCGTGATCTGTTGTTTGAGATCGAAGGTTCCGTCGTAGAGGTCACCTTGCCGTCAAGCTTGGCTCCTGGTGATCAAACGACAATTAGGATGACGTACGCGGGAGATATTGATCGCAATGGATTCGACCTCTTGCGCACCGCGGCTCGCATCGAGAAATGGCAAGGCCCAATCCACAAAGGCGATCTAACCGCCTGGATTCGAGAAGATTCGGCTTATCTGCCACCACGAAGCCGATGGTATCCAGTTCCTGGCGTGGATTATGGAAATAATCAACAGCGGCCGGTCTCATTTTCAACTGGACGTATCAGGATCGATGGGCCAGCAGGTCTTGAGGCAATTACCCAAGGTGTACCAACCAAAGAGACCGACGGGGCAGGACGTAGCGTTAGCATTTGGGAAATCAATGTTCCGGTGCCTCAGTTGTCTCTCAATCTCAGTGCGTACGAGGTGTTCACCACCGACGCTGCTGGAACCGAGGTCGCCCTCTATGTTCATCCGTTGCATATGCGACAAGTCTCGTTTTTTTCGGATGCCGTAGAGGAGATTGACGGATTGGTAGAGCAGTTGCTAACCACTATGGCGCAGGAGACCGGTCTGCCGTATCCGTATGAGCGCCTGGCGGTGGTGGAGGTCCCGTTCCTTGTTCAGTGGTACTACGAAGGGTGGGAAGAAAGCGGAGGCCTTACCCAGCCTGGCATCCTGATGGTGGAGGAAGACACCCTAGTCAGCCAGCTAAAGCGCATGGCCAATAGGGTTAACCGCACGATGGGATCGGAGCGCGGCCAAGGTCAGGAACCGGCACGAGTGAAGCGTGACCAGATCGCCGCTGCTGTCTTTTCCGTATTTCTGAGTCCCGAGGGGTATTCAGGTGGACTCTTCCGCTCGCCGCTCGTGCAGCTGTGGTCATTTAACCGTGGGTTCGCGGGCGAAAACTCATCATTGCTAGCTCGCGGCATGCCCGTCTACATGCAAGAGGATCTGACGCAAGAGATTCGTTCCTCTATGTTCCAGGACCGTCGAGGGGGCGGTCGCGGCGGTGGCGGGCGTAATTTCGCATCTATGTCGCGAACCCGACCGCAGGACCATGGTATGAGCATGCAGGTCAGGGTGGGCGGTGGCGGGCAATCAAGTCCCAGCAGCCCGGGTGGTACCGGTGATGGAGTAACCTGGGATGAGATGCTCGAGGCGATGCAAACGCAGTCACTCTCAGAGCTTGACCCGGACGCCGACCCAGATCTTTACCGTTCTGTACTCGATGCTAAGGGCTTGACGATGTTTCGAATGATTGAAGCGGTGGTTGGATCTGACGAGTTCATCAACACGGTCGAATCGTTCGGTGAATCATCACAGTACCGCGACGTTTCCTTTGAAGAGTTCGAACGCGCCGTCGTTCCAGAAGGAACGGACGACGAGGACGTCAGCCGCCAGGGGCTTGATCGCCTCATCAACGATTGGGTGAATGGGACCTATGTGCCCGGCTACACGTTGACTCGGAGTGAAGCAAAGAAGCTCGAGGATGACCAAGGCAAGGTCGTCTACCAAGTCATGGTGCGGATCCTCAATGGTGAACCTGGTCGTGGCTTCGTTCAGGTTCAGGTGCAAGGCCGCGGTGATGAAATCACCAAGAACGTCGAAATCGCAGGCGGCCAGGAACTCGAGGTTTCGATGGTAATCGGTGTGCGCCCCCACATCGTCACCGTGGAGCCCTTCCTGGCCAAGAACCGGCGCCCGCTGCGTTCGCCGTTGCGCGTTGGGGAAGAGGTGGAACCCGGACTTCCAGAGGAGTACGTCGCGTTGGTAACTGCCGAAGAGGCAGCGTACACCGAGATCATAGTCGACAACGAAGATGAAGGGTTCTCGATGCCCGTGCGCCGTGTGCAACGTTACATGCGTCCGGGTCTTGAGGGCGGCAACTGGAATGTCACAGCAAATCGTATAGCCTTTGGCCGCTACGAAACTAACTACCGGAGTAAAAGCGGTGGAGATGGGGCCCAACCAGCAGTCTGGAGAACAACCCTCCCCTACGCCGGTGAATACGACGTGTCTTACTATTTCCTGACGCGCCGTATCAATGGACGATCTCGAGAGGGTTTCCGGGGTGCTGCTGACTACTACTCGATGACCATCAATCACAGTGAGGGAACCACCGAACTTACGGTCAACACTGATCAACTCGATCCCGGCTGGAATGCATTGGGCAGGTTCACGTTTGAAGCTGGGGAAGAGGCGCGTGTCGAACTTTCTGACCTCGCGGAAGGTAACCTCTATGCTGATGCTGTTCGCTGGCGTTACGTTGATCCCGACAACCCCAACGCCGTTTACGACGAGGGGATCATGCCCTGGGAGTGGGGCTTCGGTGGTGGCGGCGGTCGCCGAGGTGGACGCTAGCCAAAACTAACAGCGGGAAGCTTCACGGGCCACGACACAAGGCCATGGACCGGAACTTAGCCCTGCACTTTTACAACAGAGAAACGGCGAATCTCCAGGTTGGTATCGCGAGGAATTTGCGCCTTTTGTCGAGCCAGTTCAATTTGCTGTCCGACTTTCTCTACCCCTGCAATCTCCGGTAGCAGGACGCCCCGTCTTCCACTACCGTCGCTAACTTCGATACCAAAGCACCCCGGATCGAGTTCTTCGGGGGAGGCAACGGTCTCAAGCGGGCCGAGGATGGAAACCTCAACGTCGGTTTGTTTGAGCTCCGGGAGAGTCAGGGGAGGAAACCGTGGGTCCTCGAACGCTGCGGCGCAGGCTCTATCCTTAGTCTCTTCGACGAGGTTGGCGCAAAGCGGCCTTAGACTGCCTATGCAACCACGTAGCTCGCCCAAGATACGCAGCGTTACGAAAACCGGTGATGGCACAGCAAGCAAACCACTAGCGTCAACGATCTCTTGAGGGTCGCAATGTTCGAGTTTGGCGCGAATGGCTTCGCGACCGATGCTAGGCAAGGACCTTGCGGCCTCACCCAATGCCTGTCTATCTGGTAGATCAGTCATAACGGAAATAATACTCGGCGATATTCCACTTTCGGGCACTGGACGGGCCACGGATTCATATTGGTCAGCACACGGAACCACATCAGGGTAGAGTGTGTCCTATGATGCCTATGTGGTTTTACACCCATTCGGGGGTACGTTACCTAGTTCTAATCGCGGCGGCCGCCGCGATTGTCTATCTGCTCGTTGGCATACTCCGCGGTGGGCAATTTGACAAGCTCGCCAAGATCCTTACAGCTGCTTACGTAGGCCTGCTTGACTTACAGGTAGGCTTCGGGGTGGTCCTCTACTTGTTGATTCCGAGCTACCCTCAGCTTCTGGAGCACGTCGTGATGGCGCTCGCAGCGGTAACCGTTGCGCATGTGGCTAACATCATGAATAAGCGACGAGACGAACCGTCTTTGGGTATCGCCCTGGCGGGCGTTGTCATTTCGCTGATTCTAATCGTTGGCGGAATCTGGGCAATCGGTCGAGAGATTCTCGGCACAAGCGTCCTCTAAGTTAGCGCCCTTCGAGCCAGGTACGTCTTCTGGGCTTTTCGCTCAGGCGCCTGGCCCTGGATCAAACGCGCTGACCCTCTCTGCCCAGGCGTACATGTGGGGTAGGTCTTTAGACAGATCGAATAGTTCCAAATCCTGGACTCTTCGAATCACTCCTACGGCTGTGACGTCAGCAGCAGTCATACGGGTGTGAGCCAGCCACTCGTTGTTAGAAAGCACCGCCTCAAGCTCAGTGGTCGCTTCCGCAAAAAGCTTGTTCGCTCGTGCGGTCTCCGAATCGTCACTCACTCCAGTAATGCGCTGCTTCACCATCATCCATAGCGGCTCATGCAATGTGACCCGTCCAAAAGCTTCCCATTTCTCGATTTCGCGCATGGTGAAATAGTCCGTGCTGAACAGCTTCGGCGTATCGGGAAAATTCGCCTCGAGGTAGCGCAGGATGGCTGCTGAATCAAACATGATTGTTTCACCATGGACCATTACCGGCGTAAAAGGCTGGCCCGAGATACGTACGATCTCGCCACGGTCAGATGGGTCAATCGTCTCGAAACGATAGTCGATTCCTTTGAAACCAAGAGCAACACGAACTTTGAAGTTGTTCGATGTTTCGAAGCCATGGATAACGACCTTCGACATTAGTAACCCTCTCAATCTTGTTCTAGCTTAGTTGGCTGCAACAAAAACACGGGCGCACACTTCTAGTTTGGCCGCTAAGGCGATCGCCGCACTGTTGAGAAACAAGGCTTTTCTTCATCCTAGGGCTCCTCACTTCCTCCACAAAAGAAGGTTCTTTGTCCAAGGAACACATGCTCGATCTATGCACAGTTTTAAAGTGGTCTCGAACCATATCATTCACTAGAATGAAAATCCGAGATGAACAGATCACTATTTTTCGCCTTAGCCGTTTTTGCTTCATTCCTTACCTGGTCGGTAACCACACCTTCCTCATTCGCAACTAAGGAGGTAAGGAGCACACAGTTTCCAACCGATCCCAGGGAGGCATACGAACTAGACGAAAGTGACGTTGGTACGTGGGCAGACGGCCCAACCCGCCTCATAATTCTTAAGGAAGAAAAAGAAATCTGGGACGGTCTCGAAACGGATGAACAACGTGGAAGGTTTATCACCTGGTTCTGGGCCCGTCGTGACAACAACCCGAGGGATACTTCGCATCCCATCAAGGCCGCTTTCTATTTAGGGGTCGCCGAGGCGAATAAGCGGTTCAGTGAAATTCCCAGGGGATGGAAGACCGATCGCGGTCGAGTCTGGGTTATCTTTGGGAAGCCGACGCTTACACGAGAAAACTTCGGCGGAGACAAGCTCATATGGAACTACTTTGCCCCCGGAATGGAGAGCATCCTAGGTTTCGATAGCGCGGCGGGTGAATTCAACATCTATTTTTCACGCCTGCCGCGAAGAATTCGTGCCTATCGAATTGATGGCGGCCTTGCCCCAGGTGCATGGCCCGCCTATGTAGAACGAGCCATACAATTCGTGCGTGAGACCATGGTAGTAGACCGTACCCTGGAGTTTTCCCCCATCGGAAACTGAGGGGAACAGAGTTGCGGCTTTCCCCTGAATGCCCCTACCCAAAAAGAAAACCGCACGGCATCCGGTAACAGCCGAATACCGTGCGGTCTCTTGACTCTGCGGGGTGCTCTCCTAGAAGTCGATCCGGATACCCATCCGGAAGTTCCTCGGGTACTTAATCCGCCGTGTCTGCCCGAAGGTCCAGCTGCTGTTGGCATCTTCGCGCGTGATCACTTGGCGGACAGTGGCCGAGTTGAAGACATTGAACAAGTCGGCGAGTACACCAAACCGTACATTACCGACTGTAAAGGACTTCTCTGCCCTCAGGTTGAGGTTGTTCCTCCACGCGTATCGACGCGAGGAACGTGGCTCGACCCACCTATCCTTGCGTCCCGATAACTCCACGTCGGTGGTTTCAGATCCGTCTCTGAAGCGCACTTGCTTCGTATACGGATACCCAGAGGCTCCTAGGTAGTCCCAGCCGAAGTTAATTTCGTAGGGAAGAACATATGTACCTACGACTTTGATCTGATGGGGCACATCGTGGGCCAACGGTCCGGCAGCATAGAACCGAATGTTCGGGTCAGTCCATAGATCGGAAGGTCCGAGAGACGAGCCACGACCGTTTTCGAAGTCTGTGTCGTCAGTACCCGTATTCTCGCTGTACACATACGAGCCCATCATCTGCCAGTTGTTACTGAACCGTTTCTCTAAAGCAAGGGCGATGGACCAGAAATCTCTGGTCTGCTCGAAGCCATCAATATTGGGCCCAAGCCAGCTCTTACCTTCGATATCCTCGGTGTTCATAAAGGAATATACGGCCTCATCTCCATTCAGCAGGTTGTACACAATGAAAGGATTGCCGGCCGCGTCCTGCACTGGGACGGCTTCCCATTCACCGTTCATACGAACCTTATCCATGAAGTCTTGGGTATTTCGAACCACACCCGAAAGCTCGATAGAAAAGTCGGACCCAAGCTGACGTTCGATCCCGAGGGTCACCTCTTGGAAGTACGTCATCGAGATGTTCGGGTCGATCTCCAAACCAGCCGGCGCGAACTCTGTCTCGAGGATTTCATAGTCACCGAGATCCGCGTTCCACTCCGAGAATTGCCATTCAACCGCCGAGAAGCTCTGAAAACCAGCGTACATACCCGCGATCATCTGCGGGAAGTACCTGCCAACATGGCCCTTTACAGCGGTCGTACCATCGTTGAAGACATCGTAAGCAAAACCCAATCGCGGAGCGATTGAGATCGGTGGATGAAAATGATCACCAAGATCTGCCATGTAAGAGGGATAGTTCGTGATCGCTCCTACACGCGCCTTCGCATTGCCCTTGTAATCTGTGGCCCGGAGACCTGCATTGACCGTCAGCTGACCATTGGCCATCGTCCACGAATCTTGCACAAAGAACGAAGCCTGCTGGCCCAACGGGTCGATCTCAAGACTTTGCCACTCGTACCGGTATCCCGGCTCGCCGACCGCGAAATCGACAAAATAGGCGGCGCCGCCATTTGTTTCACCGGTGTAGCCAATGTTGGTCTTAGGCATCGTCCAGTCACCCTGGAAACCGACTTTGAAGTCGTGCGATCCGCCTAGGAAATCGTCGGCGTAGTGAGTCAGCGCGAGGTTTACCTGATAGCGGTTACGGTAACCGTCGAAGAAAAAGCCTGGGCTCTTGGTGAGGATGTCATCTCCCGTGGGGCCACCACCCAGGATTAGTCGCGCCGCAGGTAAATCAAGAGCTTCCCTGTCAAAGTCTCCCCTTGCCGCAAAGTTTCCACCGACCTTGCCATCCAGGAAAGTGTTGTCAGAGAAGATGTTTATGTAGTCGAAGTTGAAGCTCCGAATGCGATTGTAGTTAGGAAGGTTTGCTGCCTGCTCGATCCAGAGCTCGCCGGGGTTCTTCCCCGAATCCCTCTCCGTATTGAGGTGCGCAGATAGTTTCGAGCCTTCCGTGATTTGCGTCGTCAGCTTAACGAGATAAAGAAGGTTCCTGTCAAAACCTGGCTGATCCGCAAAATCTTCGGATGCCTCTTCCGAGGTTTCCCGTCGAACCGACCCGTAGGCCCAAAGCTTGTCACGAACGAGGGGGCCACCAAGATCGAAGTGATAGTTCTTGTTGTTACTCGTCGCCTGACGGAAATTGGGGTCAGTCGAGTTCTGGCTGTTCCATTCATCACCGCGGTAGAAGAAGTTCCCGGCAGCGTGTAGCTCGTTCGTTCCCGTCTTACTAATGAGGTTCACGACGATCCCGCTGTAACCACCAACCTCGGCAGCTCCGGCGACACCTGTAAAGCTCGCCTCTTGGAGGTTGTCAAAGTCCATCTTGACCTCAACCTCTCCACCTTCGGGGCTGTTCATCGCGACGCCGTCAAAGACAAACTGAGTACCCTGCGTCGTACCGCCAAAGGCCGAATGGTCCCTACCCGAACCGAGTGTACGACCACCCGCCGGGCCACCATCGGTGTTGCCGACGACACCAGGAATGTAGTTGATCAAGCCCGCAGCGCTCCTGCCAGAAGGCAACGCTTGAGCAAAATCAGCCGTGACAACAGCGTTGGCAACTGAGGAGTTCTTCACATCCACTAACGGCGGCTCTCCGAGAACCGTTACCTCGTCAGTTGTACCAAGCTGCATCGTGAAAATAACTTGCAGCTTCTGGGATACGGAGACCACAATGTCTCCCTGCGCCTGAGGAATAAAACCGCCCATGTTAACCGCGACCGCATACGTACCTGGCGGCAACGCTGGGAATCGGTAAGCACCATCAGCGCCGGTGACTGAAACCTTGTCACCACCGATCAAGTTCGGGGAACTCAAAGTGACCGTTGCACCGGGAAGGACTGCGCCGTCGGCATCATCAACCCGACCTTCGATCGAGCCAACCCTTGACGCCTGCGCAAAGGCACTAACCGGAAATAACATCACCGCAACAGCAGTGATGATCAGAAACATTCCGAGGTAACGATTAAGCATTTACTACTCTCCTTAAAAGTACGGGAGGCACTCACGGGCTTAACACCGGTTCCATGCCGTACCGCGAGACCAAACTCTGGAGGTTACTCCTTGTGAGTTCTAACTCTTGGGTGCAGTAATTTGCCGACTGCACTGTGCATACTTTAACACTACTCTACCGTTTGAAACTACTTTCTGAAGTTCTAAAGCAATCTAAATAGCGGGTGTTACCTAACGTGATGTGCAAGTTTAATAATGATGTGCAACTTTGATGCCAAATACACCGAACCAACGGTGCCGGACGCTTTAAACTGCATCAAACTGGCTAATAGACTGCGAAATTACAGGATTAGCTCAAAATCAAAACCCTATGCAAATCCAAGATATTGGACCCGTCCCCAATAACTTAACTCGAACTCCTACGCTCTTTAGACGCGCTTAAAATATGCGTCGCTGAGAATCCAATAGGGATTGCATCATGTATACGTTCAACAATCGAGTTATTGGAAACCAGCCGGCCTTACTAGTCGGTTTCCTTTTCTGTGAAGTTCGAAAAGTCATGGACTGTCATTGACCGATTCTTTTCAAGGATCTTCAACGCTTCGTTATAGTCAGAGGATTCGATCGCATTCAACAACTCTTCGTGTTCACGTATTGAAACGTCCCAGCAGTGGATGTTCACGAGCGCCCAGCATTCCAGCCTGAAAACTTCCGCCTGCAGGCTAAGAATCATTTGGGAAAGCTTTGGGTTCGTGCAATCGACGGTCAGCAGATTATGAAATTGGTTGTTCAGTCGGACGCCTTCTTTGGGATCCTGGAGCGCATAGGCTGCCCGGTAAGACTCATTTATGGAACGTAATGCGTCGAGGCGTTCCTTGCCCATTTCCTTGAAACCCTCCGCGGCTGCCAGTACTTCAAGAGCGGCAAGAATCGGGTACAAATCGAGTAGATCGTTGGCCGAGTTGTGGGGGATTTTAAACCCACGGTGTGGAATCCGTTCCAGGAATCCGTCGGCGGCAAGTCGAGCTAATGCCTCACGAACGGGAGTCCTGCTAACTCCCAGCTTCCCACTGATTTCTTTCTCTCGAAGGAAGTTGCCGCTCCCCCAATCTCCCTCAATAATCCGGGCCCGCAAAACATCGTAGACTCGCTCTGTAAGTGTTGTTGGTTCGAGGACTGCCCATTCGTGCTGCATTTGTTAGCTCCCACCGTTAAATCACAAAAACTAGGAAGTCGGTTAAGGGGTTCGGACAGTCGCGGCATCCTACTTCCCGGCGCTGTACACATCGCCCACAAGTTCAATCTGTTAGAGGATCACTGGGTTGTCTATCCTAAACCGGTCTCCCACCTAATGGTGAGTATATTGCATTCAATGTTCAATGTTGCCAAGAATAATAATTCAAGGAGAATCGTGGCACCGCTACGGTGAGCGTGAAACCAGACTCTGCGCTTTCGCAGCGTATTCGCGGGACTTGACCGGATCACCCAGCCGATTGTGCAGATCCGCGAGCAAGAAGTAGCCCAACGCCAAATCCTGGTTTTCCAAGGGTGCCGCGACAGCAGCCGTTACCATTTCTACTGCCCGAGCGTAATTCTCCCCTCTGTTTAGGTAGATCCGCGCCATGAACAAAAGGCCGCGTGGGTACTCAGGATTAATTTCGAGAACACGCTGCAGCTGTCTCTCTTCTTCAGCAACCCGCCCGACAACACGGTAGATCATAGCGAGATTGAAGTGCGACCCTATATCTTCCGGGGTAACTTCAATTTCCTTCAAATACTCTGCCGCTGCTTGTTGTAGGTCACCTTCGGCTTCATGGATACTCGCCAGCGTAAAGTGCATGCTCGGCACCGAATCGTCCAGGCTTAGTGCCTTACGAGCATTCTGTCCAGCCGCCTGCAGGTCATCCAACTCAAAATAAGCACCTGCCAACCCCGAGTATGCCACCGCAGAATCAGGATTCACTTCAAGACACTTCTCATAGTAAGTGAGTGATTCTGAAAGCCTTCCCTGCATGCGGTTAACATTGCCCAACAAGTAGTAGATGTAGGCATTCGGCTCAACGAAATCGAGGGCATCGAGCACCGTCTTCTCGGCTTCTTCTACCCGTCCGAGCTTGATTTGTGTCTCGGCGAGGTTGATGTACGCATAAGGATCTTCCGGCTTTAACGGAATTGCTTGCTTGTACACTTCGACGGCTTCGTCGAATCGCTCCTGCAGGTCATACAGCTGTGCCATGCTCTGGTACGCATCAAGGACCCTCGGGTCTTCGTCGATAATCTCTTGCAGCAGCTCTTCAGCCTCTTCATATTTTTCGGTGTGCATTCGCTGCCGAGCTTGGATCGATTTGTTATAGATACCAATTTTCTCGCGCGGACTCGCTAGTTCGTCTGCAGCCCCTTCCTCAGTAGGTACAAAGCTGCCGATGTAGCCTAAACTCGCCAGTTTGGCCAGTGTGTCCTCGTCAACCGCCATAAATTCGCCGCTCGTTCCACCCTCACTGATTTCATCGATGAACTGGTCGGCGGTTGTCTCGAGTCTTTCGTAAAGATCCTTCTCAGTGACAGCCAGATTGATTGTTTCACCAGGATCCTCTGCAAGGTCGTAGAGTTCCGGGTCGGGGGACATGATGAGCTTGTAACGCTCATCCTGGATAGCGGCCAACTCGCTCCAACCATAATGGTACCGAGCATAGAAGGTCTCCGAATACACGAAGCGCGTCTCCGAGGCCGCGCCCTCCAGGAACAACGACGTCAAGCTCTGGCCTTGCACGGCTTCGGGAATCTCAAATCCGGTCATGTCGAGAATTGTCGGCATGACATCGATCAAAGACACGACCTCATTCGTCTGAACGCCAGCAATTTCCTCAAACGGCGTAGAAATAATCAGGGGAACGTGCGTGGCACTTTCGTAGATAAAAAACCCGTGCTGTATTTCCCCATGCTCTCCCAGGCTTTCACCATGATCGGCCGCGACGACAATGAACGTACTGTCCTTCTTGCCTGTCATTTCAAGGGCTTCAATCAACCTACCTACTTGATTGTCTGTGAAGGCGATCTCAGCTAGGTAAGGGGCACCAGGGTAGCGACTCTTGTAGGGTTCGGGAGCCTCGTAAGGTGCATGCGGATCATAGAGATGAACCCAGAGGAAAAATGGTGCGCTACGATCTCGCCCCATCCATTCAAGGGCTTTATCGATGACTTCGTTAGCGGGGCGTTGAACGCCTCCCATGGCAATAAAACGTTGGCCCTTCACGTCAAAGTCATCGACGTAGGTATCGAATCCTTGGTCCAACCCCCAACGTGCATCGAGAACATAAGCAGCGACAAACCCCGCGGTTTCATACCCGCTGGACTTGTAGATTTCAGCCAGGGTCGTGATCTCGTCGGGCACGATGAACCCACCGTTATCACGGACACCGTGATGCGGTGGGTAGGTGCCGGAGAAGAGCGAAGTGTGGGAAGGGAGGGTCAAGGGCGTGACCGCATAGGCACGCTGAAATAAAATCCCTTCGCGCGCCAGGGAATCAATTACGGGCGTCCGGACTCCATCAAAACCATATGCTCCCAGTCGATCGGCTCTGGTCGTATCGAGTGTGACAACGATGACATTGAATTGCTCGTTTCCGCGTAGGCGCGCGAAATCCAACGATCCCGACGAGGAAAATAGATACAGCCACGCCGCAGTCATAAGTGTCACTGACGCTATAATTACTGCAGCGGCTACTAGATAGCTTCTTTTCATCGTGGCTGCCTGGAAGTACCGCGTCGAACAAAGGGCTTCAAGAGCACAGCTCAGAACCTATGATACTTTCAAATTGCTGGCAGCATAGAGACTAACGCGACCGCGTTGAGGCCGAATTCCTTGATCCAGATGCTCTCTGTTTGCAACGACTCACACTCGGACCGGCACCGACCATCCCTGGACAGCGCCTGGGCAATGGTTCTGCTGGCTTGCTGTGCAATGCTTTTCGGCCTTCCCGCCTCGAGCATATCGACCTCGATGCTAGCGAAGCAACGCGAATCCACGGAGACTCTAGGACCTCCACAATGGGCGATCATGACCAATGACGCTGGGATTTCGTTCAGTCATGAATTTGGTGGTGGAGTGGGTGACTTTGTCTCAGAGTCCGGGGGTTCAGGTGGAGCCTGGTTAGACTACGACGTCGACGGGCGCCTTGATGTGTTTCTCGTCAATGGACTCCCGACTTGGGGCGACTATTCAAAGGGAAGCGGACACACTTTCATGCGCAGCCATGGTGATCGTTTTTCAAAAGCCCCTGAAGCGGCGGGACTGCGCGACCTTGTTTGGGGAAGCGGAGCGACGGTAGGTGACGTAGATAATGATGGCTTTCCTGACGTTTTCGTTACCGCGTTGGGTTCGGACCATCTTTATAGAAACAATGGAGACGGCACTTTCAGCGCATGGCCGGCCGGAATCGAAGGAAACGATTGGAGTACTAGTGCCACGTTTACCGATTGGGACGGCGACGGATTCCTCGACCTGTATGTAGCTAAGTACCTTGAATTCGACGAAGAAGAGATTCCAGTTCCCGGTGACGGCGCCTGCTTTTACGGAACCGTCGAGGTCTTTTGCGGACCAGAAGGACTCGTGGGCACACGCGATAAGTTCTACCGGAACAATGGAGACGGAACATTCTTGCCATGGATGGAGTCCGAGATTGACCCAGATGCCACCTATGGCTTCGCCCTTATAGACATTGACTGTGATAATGACGGTCGCTCGGAAATCTACGTAGCGAATGATTCGAACATTAATTTACTTTATCGTCGGACAAGAAACGCTGGGATCGAAGACTGGGCCTTGTTTGGCGGTGCCGGGTACAGCGGGGATGGTCGCGAGCAGGCAGGCATGGGAGCTACCTCGGCAGATTATGACGGAGATGGCTTGTTCGACGTCTTCGTCACAAATTTTCAGAACGACTACAACACTTTGTACGATAACCGTGGCGATTGTAATTTCGAAGATGTCACAGCGCGACGTGGTCTGGCCACAAGCAGCTTTCCATACATGGGATGGTCGGCGCATTTCTTCGACGTCGATGGGGACGCGGACCAGGATCTGTTTGTTGCCAACGGCCACATACACCCGCAGTTCGAACAAGCCGGCATCGAACCGTATGCGCAGCGGAACTTGCTCTACCTAAATCAGTTGCGTGAAACCGGCACAGCAGACTTCTCGGAAGTTTCCGAATTGTCTGGCGAAGGGATGCTCGCCATTGCGTCTTCCCGTGGTGCACTTCGTGGAGACTACGACAACGACGGCGATCACGATTTGCTAGTTACCAACATCAATGACAAAGCCGAGTTGTTACGCAACAACGGACCGATCCGTTTCCCAGTATTGCGCCTGGTTTTGATCGGCCGCTCTTCTAATCGCTCAGCATACGGCGCCCAGATTCGAGTCGAGTCCGGTGGAATCAGTCAGCTACTAGAACTGCGTGTAAGCGACGGCTATGTCGGTAGCAACGACCCTCGCACGCTCGTTTACTTGCCCGGTGGTACTGCCGACTTTATTGAGGTTCATTGGCCTGGGGGATCGGTTACTCAGTTAGAGCAGGAAGAGCCTGGGTGGCTCTTAGTAGACGAGCTACAGGGTGTAATCGCAAGGCGATCACCATGAAAACCTCCACAATCTTTATCGTTGCTTCCTTAGCTATCCTCGGACCAGGAACCGGAATGGAGGAACTGGCACAGGATGCAGCCCAGCACTTGCGACAGGGTGTCGAACTGCTGGATGCGAATCAACCGCAAGCTGCCATCGCCCAGCTCGATCAAGCCGTCGCGCTGGAGCCTGGGAATCCACGAATTCGTTACCACCTGGGGAGGGCGTTATATGGAACAGGCCAGTATGAGAAAGCTCTCGAACACCTCGCGATTGGCCTCCCAGTCGCGGCAGACCCAAGTGCATTTGGGTTGATCATGGGGCAATCCCTGATCGAGCTCGGTCGGTTGAAAGAGGCTCGATCAGCACTGGATGGTGCAGCCGCGCTGCGACCCAACTATCCACCAATCGAATTGCAATTAGCCCAGGTCTGCTACCGCGCTGGGAACGTCGACGGCGCTCTGCAAAAACTCGAAGAAACTGCTGAGCTCGCTCCCCAGTGGACTGTGCCCCGGCTCCAGGCGGCGTCTATCGCGGCAGAAAAGGGCGACGCAACCACCGCAGCTGAGCTTTACGCGGCTGCCCTCGATATCAACAGAGACCTGCCGCTCATCTGGGTCCGCCTCGGCGATAATCTCGAGGCAAACCTTGATTATGAAGGTGCAATTCAAGCATACAGGTCGGCGATTGAAACAAGCCCGGACCTGTTGGCACCTCAATTGGCACTCGCTTATTTGTTCTTCAACAGGCAACAATTCGGCGCCGCGGCAACAGTACTCGCCGAATTGTTACAACGGGTGCCGGGGGATCCTCAAATACTGCTTCCGGTTGGCGAAATTCAGATGATTGAGGGCGAACACGAAGCAGCCCTCGAAACTATTCAGTCAGCGCTCAGAGCCCTTGAGAGAGCCCCCGCCGCGACGCTCCAACAAGTTGGTGCACAACGAGATGGGCTCAGGCTTCGCGCCCTCGAGCTCCAAGCAAAGACTTTGACAAGCCTAGACCGTGTAACGGAAGCCGAGGCTGCTGCCCGTACGTTGTTGGCCACGAATCCTTCAAACCTTGACGGTCTGTTCGTTCTCGGAACCATTTTGCTGCGGTCTGGAAACCAAGAGGGGCGAGACCATTTGAGCAAATTCCAACGCTTGTCCGATGTGCGCGAGCACCGCGAGCTAGCCTACGATTTCTATCGTAGGGGTAGCGACCCCGAACGAGCTGCAACAGAGTTTGAAAAAGCGCTGGCCATTGAACCACAAGACGCTGCGACGCTCACCGGGCTCGGGACTGTACACCTTGCGCAGGGTAACGCAGAAGCAGCGATCGAACGGTTGGCTCAAGCACACGAAGCAGGCGCAGCGAGTGTTGAATGGTACCGAGAGTGGATCTTGGCACTGCACGCGGCTGAACGCTCGGATGAAGCGATGCAGATCTGGCAACAGGTACAGGAAGCCGGCATAACCCTAGGTCCAAGGGTTTGGGCAGCATTAGGCCAACACCAGGGGGCTTGTTGACCCTCATCGGCCTTAGCATCGTCTTGTTTGTCGGCGCTACCATGGCGTTGGGGGTTTACACGTACACGAAGATCCAGGGGCGGGCTACCAACTACTACGTAGCCGGCAACTCCATGCCCGTCTGGATCATTGGGATCACGCTCTGCGCCCAAGCATTCGATGCCAATGGGTCGATGGGCAACGCTTACCTAAGCTATAGCAATGGGTTTTGGTCGGGTGCCGTCATCCCACTGGGTATAGCTGGGTGTCTGTTCTTAACCGGCTGGGCGTTCGCTGGCCCGATTCACCGCATGCACCTGATGACGTTGCCTGACTTTTATCGGCGTCGCTATAGCCAGAAAACGGAAACCTTAGCAGCGGTCAGCATGCTAGTAGGCAATATCATCCTGGTCGCCGGGAATCTGGCTGGTCTTGGGTTACTTCTCAACCTGGTTTTTGACGCTGGCTACCTGATGATGCTCATTGTCATCTCCGCCTGCATCCTCGCTTACGCAGTAACCGGCGGACTCTACGCAACAATCACAACTAGTGTCGTCCAGGTTGCAATTTTTATTGCCGGCTCGCTATTGGCACTCTTCTGGCTCGTGAGCAATCACGGACTAGCTTCAATGATGTCGCAGGTCCCAACTGAGTTTGTCGACGTGAGCGGGCTATTGGATACTGAACGCGGCGCGCTGATTAACTGGGCCGCGCTTGTTTCTCTGCTGCTCGGCGATATCGTCGCCATTGATTTCATGCAGCGTGTGATCTCAGCAGACTCGACCACAACGGCGCGGAGAGGATGCTACGTCGCCGGAATGATTACCCTAGTTGTAGGGCTTTCTGTTTCTTTGATCGGTATGTTCGCGTTCTACTTGGGCAAGGAACCAAGCTCGTTTCTTTTAGTAGATATCGCGCTTAATGATCTTCCCGGATTCGTCGGGGGCCTTTTGCTGCTGGGTGTTATCGCAGCCAGCATGTCCACTGCGGCGGGTGTCGTTCTTGACCTGGCAAACCTCATCACACGCAATCTCGTGCAGCGCTATATCGCGACAACATGGCAAGACCAAACGATGCTGCGTTTTTCTCGACTAATCGCCCTGCCAACCATGGCAGCAGCGGTCATTCTTGCTTACCTACGACCCGAACCTGGCGTGCTTCTAATCCTTGCGTTCGACATCGTGTTAGCCAGCTGCTTTGTGCCGCTCGCGATGGGCTTCTTTTGGAAGCAATCGAACACACCGGGCGCGATCGCGGGGATCTTGATGGGAGCAATGGCGAGACTGACCTTGTTTTTTTTTATTCCAGACGAGTATGCCGGCCTGGATACCCTCGTCGCACCTCTGGTCAGCCTTTTCGCGTTCGTCATCGTATCGTTGGCAACGCAGGGACGCTCGAAACCAAAACATGCGGCGCTCAAGTACGTTCCGACCGAGGAAGAACTCGTCAGCGGAGCTTTTTAGCAACCCAAGGCCTGAAAGTCACAGCCCTAGGTCTAGCTTCACGAAGACACATCAGATTGCTCACGGGCCGCTAGGAGTTCACGGTGACACTGGAGCACTTCCTCCATTTCCTTCGGGGCGATGTCTCCAGTTCGGACAGCCCTGATAAAATCTCCGATCAACGCCCTATATTCGTCCGGCTCATCCTCTAGTCTCGGCGGTGGCAACGCAGCGTCCGGGTAAGCACCCTTTTCGGCTTCAACCTTCAAATCGATAGCTGAACTCAAGTTGGGGCGGAGGTCTGCGCCGGCTTCAATATGGATCCCATTGGGCAGCAAACCACTGAGAGAGACGCGCAACGGATAATCAGTCGACGGACTGGTCGAATCAGCGGTTGCACTTAAATCCGAGAATCGCTCCCCTCGGCATCCAACCAACCACCGTGCTAAGTCCAACGCATGAATTCCCAGGGTAAAAAACGAGCCGCCGGTGCTCGAATATTGGTACGTCCATTCCTTGTTCTCGGCCAGTTCATCTATGTCAAGTTCATAAATGCAGCGAATGCGTCGTACGTTCCGGAGTCTCTCTCGAAGCTTCACCATCGACTGATTGTGGCGCAACCTATAGCCCAAATGCACAGGAACGGATGTGTTTATTAGCGCTGATTCCAGCTGCTTTAGTTGCTCGCTGGTAATCAAAAGCGGCTTTTCTACCATTACCGGTACGCCAGCACCGACCGCCTGCAAACAGGCGGGAGCATGCAGATGATTCGGAACGGCGACTGTGACCGCGTCCACATGTGCCAACATCTGGTCCAAAGAGGGGTAGACCGGAATACCAAGGGCCAAGTAGGGGCGACGTGACACAACCCCGGCAACCTTGGCCCCAGCAGTGGCCAGGTGCTTGGCATGCTCTTGAGCAATCTCGCCCCATCCGACGATACCAACCTGAACCGTCACGGTTGCTGGCGCAGCAGTCTTCGGTAGTTTTCCATCGCCTCGGCCTCGAGCTCTGTTTCCCCAAGCTTTTGATATGCGATCGCAAGGTTCAGGTAATGTGCTGGTTGCTCGGGGTCTAGGTTTACGGCGGCGCGATATTCCTCGACCGCTTGGCGAGTCTCACCAAGTGCCACAAACACATTGCCAAGGCCCCCGTGAACTAAGGAAGAGAGAGGGTTGGCTTGCAGAGCTTTCTGGAGGCTAAGACGCGCTTCTTCGTGGCGGGCAGCTTGGTAGAGAAGCACCCCGTTTACGTAGAGAGACTCCCATTGGTCAGGAGCTAACTCCAATGCTCGTGCGATGTCCTCGAGGCCGCGTTCGATCTCCCCGGCAACCAGGGCACCACGCGCCGATAACGTCAATACTCCAGGATTGTTAGGTTCTGCAAGCAAAAGCTCAGCGACCGCATCACGGAATTCTTGTAGGCTTTCAATTGGCAACGCTTCGGTCGCTGCATAGCGAAACAGGAATTGCTCTCTGTCAGTTGCCTGCTTGATATCCGTCTCTTCTGCCTCAAGGTTGTCCTGCAACTCTGCCAACTCCTGGAAACGTTGCTGGTGACTGCGTGCTGTCTCTCGATCTCCGAGCCGCGCATAGACCAACGCAATCCGATAATGAGCATCAGCCAGGTTAGGGCTAAGCTCAAGACTGGTCTTCAACGCTTCTAGTGCCTCTTGGAGATGCCCCTGCGCGGTCAGAATACGGCCAGCCATGTAGTGTGCAGTGGGGTTCGTCGAATCCAACTCGATGGAGCGACGCAAGTGAAGTAGCGCACGATCATACTCAGCGCTCCGGTCCGACAGAGACATTCCGAGGCCAAAGTGGGCCATGCCGTTGTTCGGATCAATGCTCAGAGCCCTCTCGAGGGTGGCGATAGCGCCATCGTGGTCTTCGTTCAAGTAGTGCTCAATCCCCAAGACGTTAAGTCCCTCGGAAAGCGCCTCAAGATCGTCTTCTACTAACTTGACGTAGGATTCGAGGTGGCCTATTGCTGCGCCATGCCGAAGGCGCTCAATTTCCGCCGCGGCCGCCTTACGATGAGCGATAGCAAGGCTAGGGGCCGCGGCGACCGCCCGCGTGTAGTAATCAGTCGCCCGTACTAAGTCCCCAGCGTCGCGTTGGAGATCACCTACCGCTATCAATAGGTCTGGATTGTCCAGCTGTAACTTCAGCCCACGCAGGTATTGGTCAATAGCAGCGCGCCGGTCACCTTTTGCCCGCCAAGCGTGCCCGTACCAAAGAGCCACCCAGGGAGAATCCGGAAATCGCTCAACCAAAGACTCCAACTCGACGAGCGCTGCATCCACACGCCCCTCGGCAAGGGCTGTTCGTGCCTCCAGCAACACACCACGAGGAAGTTGATGTGCTGCCACGGCCGCAACCATGAAGACTAAGATGACGCTCAGGGTGAGCGCACTGACTATCAATGAGCGCATGAAGTTCCCACTGATTTTGGTTATCTCGAAGTTTGTGGGGATTTCGTTGCCAATCTACCAGCTATGGACAATAGGGCCCAAAACGTCCCTTTTCCCTTGGCTGATGCACCCATACAGTATCGCGATAAATAGTGACGGCGCACAAGAATTGTAAAGTGAGCTTCGATGTTTTCAGCATGCCCATCAGTTTGTCGATGAGCAAAAGCTTGGCTAACGTATCGCAACCACCCCACGTCCCTCTTGGACAACATAGAGATGTCCGGCTTGTAGCGATCCCAACGACGCTGTTTCTCCTCCAGGCCATCGCACTACGACCTCGGTAGTACCAGCAGCCCCAATACCCACGTGCAGCCTTGTATCACTACTCGAGCAATACGACGAACCAGCGCGAACTTCACGCACCATTGACTCGTCGATCGTTACTCGTGCCCCAACGGCATTTCGATTTGCGCGCCGCCCCACTAAACGAAGCTGGATCCAATTGCCTGCCTCATTGCCGCCATCGTTACGCAAATAGTCTGCACTCTGGTTGCTGTTCGAAATCATGATGTCGAGGTCCCCGTCATTGTCCACGTCCCCCACAGCGCTACCCCGAGAAACCTTAACGAGATTCATTCCTTCACCGGAGCGGGAGTGAACCTCCTCGAAACGACCTTTTCCATCGTTGCGATATAGGTGGTTCGTTTGCGGGTATGTTCGGTCGGCAAGTGGCGAGCCTTCGACCTTCGTGCCGAACTCAGCAATGTTATCGATAATGTGACCATTGGCGACGAACAAGTCCAGGTCCCTATCGTTGTCGTAATCCATCCAGTTAGTACCAAACGCCACAAACAACAGACTGGGCTCTCCAAGTCCAGTGGCAAAGCTGGCATCAACGAAACTGCCCCCACCAAGATTCTGATACAAGGTATTCGTTTCCAGGGTCAAGTTGGTAACAACAACGTCTAGGCGGCGATCTCCATCGTAATCCCCCCAGTCGACACCCATTCCTGCTTCCGTCCGTCCGTCCTCGTTGTAACCAACTCCCGCAAGAAATCCATCCTCGGTAAACGTACGGTCACCGTTGTTCGTATACAACAGGTTGCGCGTGGAATCGTTGGCAATATAGGCGTCGTCGTCACCATCATCATCATAATCAGCAAAAACTACGCCGAGACCCTTTCCGTCTAGTGTGTCGACAATCCCCGCACGCTCCCCAATTTCCTCAAAAGTGCCATCCCCCACGTTGAGATACAGGCGGTCCGGTAACGCGTTGTATTCATCCGGGTGGCAATAGGCGCTCAAACCACGTGACGAATCACCGCAGAATTTGTTGTTGTCCCATCCAAAGTCGACGTAATTTGCTACGTAAAGATCGAGAAGGCCGTCGTGGTCGATATCCGCCCACGCTGTCGAAGAGCCCCACAGATCATCACCGACGCCCGCTTCGTCGGTGACGTCGCTAAAAGTGCCATCACCGTTGTTCCTATACAGGCGGTTGGGTCCATAGTTGGTGACATAGAGGTCAATGAACCCATCATTATCGTAATCGGCTGCAGCTGCACCTAGGCCGTAGCCATCACCAGAAACACTAGTGTGTTCCGTTGCATCTTCGAATGAGCCATCGCCCCGGTTGCGAAAGTACTGGTCAACAAGTTTCTTCGTTTCCACAAAACCGGGAGTTGGACCATTTTGGACGAAGTAGATGTCGAGCCATCCGTCACCATCGAAGTCGGCTAATGCTGCACCTGAACCCATAGTTTCGACCATGTAACGCTCGCCTGTGCCTCCGTGTCTATGCTCGAAGTGAATGCCTGCTGTCGCTGTGGCATCAACAAACGTTGCCGCGACAGCGGTACTCTGGGCCATTCCCGGGGAGGCTGAACCCATCAGCGCTAACAAAACACATGCGTACGCTGTACTGATTTTCATCACGATTTGGATCATCGCAACATTCATAGCACAGGCAAAGTCCATAATCAGTGCAATTCACGTCCCAGAGGGAGCAGCACGACAAGAAGCCCCTAGCTATAATACCGGTCTCAGTAATCCTGGCGAGCTTTGGGTGTCATGCGACAATGCGAGACGAAAATTCCTGGGCGCCGACGAAACCAATAATGGAAGAAGGTGGCACAAGTAATGAAATATCGTGTTCTCGGCCGCACCGGTGTAAATGTCTCTCCTTTATGTTTGGGGACTGACAACTTCGCCGATCCGACTCCAGAAAAAGAAGCCAGCGAAATACTGACTACAGCACTCGACGCCGGCATCAATCTAATCGACACAGGTGATGTTTATGCTGACGGTGAAGGCGAGAAAATCATCGGCCGTACGCTCAAGAAGCGTGGTGGCCGGCACAAGGTCATCATTGCCACCAAGGTAGATCATGGGAAACGGCGCCCCGGATTCACCCTAGACGAACTCACACCCGATTCGGGGCCCAACGATCATGGCCACTCGCGCCTCAACATCATCCGCGCCTGTGAGAACTCGTTAAAACGACTGCAGACTGATTACATCGATCTATACCAGGTACACCGACACTCCCCTGACATCCCTATCGATGAAACTCTAGGAGCACTGGACAGCCTGGTACGTTCCGGCAAGGTCCGCTACATCGGCTGCTCGACCCATCCGGCGTGGGGGGTAATGGAGTCGATTATGGTCAGTGAACTCAAGGGTTACGCACGTTACGTTTCAGAACAGCCACCCTACAACCTTCTTGATAGGCGCATTGAGAACGAACTCATCCCCCTCTGCCAGAGGCATGGACTTGGCATCATCAGCTGGGCGCCAATGGCCATGGGGGTGCTAGCTGGACGCTACACCGATGCTGATGCGTATCCCGAGGATTCACGTGCAAACCTGCGCGGCGGATTCTACGCCGACCGGGTAACCCGGCGTGGAATCGAAGTTGGCATTGAGTTCACCAAGATTGCGAAACAAGAAGGGCTCTCTGCAGCACAACTGGCAATTCTGTGGAGTAAGGATCAACCCGGTATAACTGCACCTCTGATCGGTCCACGCACTATGGAGCACTTGAAGCCACTCTTGCCGGTCCTTGAAATGAGCCTTTCTGAGGAAGCAAGGACGATGTGCGACGAGCTAGTGTCACCTGGCAGCTGTGTCGCCAGTTTTCACAACACCGCCGACTGGATGAAAATGCAAATCGTATGACGGCAAGGTGCGCCCCAATAAAGATGGAGGCCCTGTCGCCTTGGAGAGAAGATGCGCGTTTCTAATGTAGTGCAAGCCGTTGACACGCACGCCTGCGGTGAACCCGGCCGCGTCATCGTCGGCGGCGTGCTCGACGTCCCTGGAAATACGATGTTCGAGAAGATGCAGTATCTCGAAACCGAAGCCGACGAACTTCGATTGCGCATGTTGCGCGAGCCGCGCGGCTACCCGGCGGCTAACTGTAATCTGATCTTGCCACCCACAGTTCCTGAAGCCGATGCCGGCTACGTGATCATGGAGCAGGTCGAATACCCAGGGATGTCAGGTACCAACACGATTGCGGTCGTTACGGTTCTGATCGAGACAGGGATGGTTGAGTCGCAGGAACCCTTTACTGAGCTAATGCTTGAATCCCCAGCTGGGCTGATCCCGGTGCGTGCCGAGGTGACCAACGGCAAGGTCAAGAATGTCACTTTTGAGAACGTTCCGGGATTCGCCGTACATCTCGACGCCAAAGTAGAAGTGCCTGAACTCGGTACTGTCACCGTCGACGTCTCCTATGGGGGGATGTTTTACGTCATCGCTGACGCTGCCCAATTCGGGCTGCGCTTGACCGAAGATGAGGCTGGCGATGCAGTGCGCATCGGCGAGATGGTCAAGGCGGCTGCGCAAGAGCAACTTGACTGTGTACACCCCGATAATCCAGATATCCGCGGGATCACCATTGGTCAACTTTCGGCACCACCGATTGGCGCGGACGCTGATTGCCGAAACACCGTAGTGGTTTCGACGGGCAAGCTCGACTGGGAGCGGCCCTCGACTTGGAAGGGGGTTTTGGATCGGTCGCCGTGCGGTACCGGTACCTGCGCCAAGATGGTCGCCATGCACGCTAAAGGCGAGTTGAGCCTCAACGAAGATTTTCGCCACGAAGGCATTCTCGGGACGATATTTACGGGGCGGCTTATAAAGGAAACGACGATCGGCAATTACAAGGCTGTGGTGCCCACCCTTTCAGGCACAGCCTGGATCACCGGCTTTGCGCAGTACGTTGTCGACCCCGAGGATCCGTTTCCCAACGGCTACACCGTTGGCGATATTTGGAGTTCACAAGACAACTGAGGCAATACATGAGTGAAGACAGGGTCGTCGTAATCACAGGGTCGTCTAGCGGCCTTGGCGCTGAAATGATCAAAGATTTTGCCGCGCGAGGCTTCGGTGTTTGCATCAACTACATCGTGGAAAAAGATGCCCAAGCTGTGTACAGCGAGGTTCTCGAAACAACCGACGAATCAAAAGCCATGATGTACAAAGCAAACGTCGCCGATCGTGACGAAGTCCGAGCGATGTTTGATGCCGTGATCGACAAGTTCGGCCGGGTCGATATCCTGGTTAATACTGCTGGCATCAATCGCGATGCACCGTTTAACGAGCTAACCGACGAGAATTGGCACGCTGTGATCTCAGCGCACTTGCACGGCCATTTCGTATGCAGCCAGGAGTACGTCTTTCACAACCCTGATCACGAGGGCGTTATCATCAATTTGGGTGCACCATGCGGGCAGGTCGGCCGGAAAAACGGGGCCAACTTTTGTGCAGCCAAGGGTGCCATCTTCGCGTTCACCAAGTGCATTGCACAGGAGCTCGCTCCTAGAATTCGCGTCAACTGTCTGGTGCCGGGGTCAGTCAAGACCCGCGAAGTCATTGAACGCTATGACCTCGACACGGAAGAAGGATTGGCAAAGGAAGTTGCAACTCTGCCCATGGGACGTCTTGGCGAATTCGAGGACATCATCAAGATGGTGCGCTGCATGGTCGAGGCGGAGTACACGACCGGTGCGAACTTCTACGCTAACGGCGGACAAACGATGCACTGATGAGTCGGGGCACTACATGGGGAGCCCCAGGCTCACTCTAAACAAGCGCCCATTTTGCCTTACTCAAATCCACCATCGGATAGAAGCCATTCCATTTCATCGGTCTGCCCCGTCATTTCCCAGCGGATCAATGAGAACGGAATGCGACCGGACTTTAGATAGTCATCAATGAAGCCGCGTAACTCGAATTCTTCACCACGCTGACGCACCAACTCGGCGAACAGCTTCATAAACTGGAACTTGCCAACCACCATCCCTGAGTGCCAACCGGGGAATCTGAGGTTGGTTTCCATCTCGTACCAGACATGATAGCCATCGGGCAACAACCATCCGTTAGGGGCGCACTCGTAACAGAAATCGATCGCTTCCTGGAGAGTGAAAATGTTCGCGTGCATGTTCATGTCGGCGATAGCACGACAGGTACGGAAAATTGACTGCCAGTAAACAACCTCGCGCGAGCGTGGTGACCGTTCGTCAAGATAGCCAACGTGCATCATGAGTTCCTCAAGGGAAAACGCCCATCCCTCTGAGCGCACCATATCTATGGCGTATAGGCGGTCAGTGCCACGAATCGGTCGATCATCACGACCAACGATCTGCCCATCCAGGTAATGGCCGATGAACTCATGGAACAACTCAGGCAAAGGCTCCCGATCGCCAGTTTGATCAAAAAAATCTGTTTCTGGGCGAGGCCATTGGGGAGCAGAAGCCAACGGGCCGCGACCGAGATAGCCTAGCGCCGACAGATAATCGGGAATTGTGACGACGTCGTTTTGCTCGAGGAACTGCATCGCGAACTCGAGACCTTCTCTCTTGCGACGCTGCCATTCCTCTCCCGTAGCGACCGGCTCAAGCTCGGGGAGTGCCCGATTGCGATTACGCTCAAGGGCGAGGAACGTTTGTAGCCGATCGTCGTCGCGGGTCACGATATCCATGAAATCTTCCATCGTGTACGGCACCAGTTGGACGTTCTTGAACCACCAGTTGTAGTTATCGACTCCGATGCCAGCGGGCGCCGTCATCCGTGAACGATTCGCCTCGAGCCACGCACCATAGTCGACCACCGCAGCGCTAGCGGCTTCAGCGAATGGCACAAGCTCGGGGTGATGCTCTTGCATTGCGACGCCGATATTCTCGAAATACCCAACTTCTGCCGGCAGATAGTGGAGAGCTAGCACCACAAGGTCCCCTGGCACATCGACCAGATTCCCACGTGCTTGTCCCAAAATTGTGGGGACCATTTCGAGATCTCGGCGAACCTGGACGATCCGCTCAGTATCCAGCGGCAGGTTGCGAATACGCACCGTTGCCCCTCGGACCGGGCCGGCGCCCGCCTGCGTCTGCAAGTAAAAACCAGGGTCCCGCGACCAGGGTCGGAGTACGCGATGGTAGAAATCGAGGCCATTCATCTCGGCGCGCACCAAGTGGTAATCCACCTGTTGATCAACGGGCCAATCAGTGATGTTCATGGCCGCCAGGCGCTCACGCATCCCATTGAGTTGATCACGTTGCCGCGACATCGCTGGGACAGTGTAATCGGGCAATCCAGTATTGGTTGTCGGCGTCTCGACACTACGAAACTCAAGAAACAGTTCGAGCAAGTCGCCATAGTTGGCTGTACCCACCGGCCCCGAATCCCCTATCGACGTTTCTCCAGATCCATTACAAGCGACACCGATCGTGCCTACCAGTACAGCAATGAGCACAGCCCAAGCGTGTTGCTTCATTTTGTTGGTCTCCAAAGCGTTTGGTTATTTCGTTCGTATGTACAAATCGTAGCTCACCGTTCCAGCAAGCCCTGTGGCGCGAATGTCGGATAGAGGTTCGATGTGCCTGTATTGGTGATTTTGGTCAGTCTGGTGCCATCTATGTCCATGACGAACAACTCGAAGGCTTCAGGCGGCGCACCCCGATCCGAACAAAAAACCACGCGTAAACCATCAGGAGAAATTGCAGGAGCCCGATCATCAGCGGGATTGTCGGTAAGTTGGGCGAGGTTCGAACCATCTGCAGCAGTCACATATATCTCGGAGTTGCCACTCATCCCCGACTCGAATGCCAGTTGCGTTCCGGAAGGCGACATCCGTGGATCACCAATGTGAGCTGTGAAATGGGTCAGCCTCGTCACCGCGAGGTCATTAATGTTGACCTGGTAAATCTCAGGAGAACCGTCACGGAAACTATCGAATACCAACTTGGTGCTGTCAGAGCTCCAGGACACGTAGCCTTCGTCGACATCGTTGTATGTCAGCCTTGTGACGTTGTCCCCATCGGAATTCATTATCCAAACCTGGGCGTTGGCTAAGCCGCGAGATGCATCAAAACCAATGTAGGTACCGTCGGGTGAAAGCTTGGGGAACGAATAGCCGGCACCGTCCGTCGTGATGCGGCGCACGTCGGTACCATCGGCACGCATTATGTAAACGTCACGAGCACGAACATCAGAGTCGCGGTCGGAAACAAAAAGGATCTCGTCACCTGCATATGACCAACTAGGCATGCCGTCGTAACCAGCCCGGTTAGTTACGTTTACCCGATCAGTACCGTCCTCGTTGATCAAGAACACTTCCGAGCCATTGTCGGTAATCGATTCATACAAAATGCGGCGGGGCAAAGGATCAAGGCTCAATGCATCACGGGTGGCAAAATCCGACACCGTGGACGGAGAGCAAGCCACACTTGCTAAGACAACTAGAAAATCCAAGGTCTTCATAATAGCGGCATGGTTGAACAGGTGAGAGTAACTCTTTGTCGGATGCTTGAAGTACCAATTCGCGGCCAGGATGTCCACCATTTAAAATTGTACAAGGTGAACAAAATGGACGGGATTCGACCTCTCCCAAGTTAGCTATAATGGGCGCTCCCGCATATCTTGGATTGAATCCATGCATAACCAACAAGGATCACCATTGAGTCAAGCACGGCAGCCTACTGATTACCGGTATGTGTCGAACTGGACGGCAATGTTCGCTGTCGTGCTGATCGTGGTTGCCGGTGCAGGCTGCACCACTGGAAGCGATACGGTCGTTCTAAAAGTCGCCCACAACGGTAGCGTTGAGCACCCCTACCAATTGGGTTTCGAAGTCTTTAAGGAAATTCTTGAGCGCGACACTGGGGGACGTGTTGAGGTTCAGATTTTTGAAAACGCACAGCTCGGTACCGAGGAAGAGGCCAGCCTGATGGTCAAACTGGGTGCGCTGGCCGGCTCCGCAGCAAGTGCCGGCGGCGGCCTGGCGCCATTTGCGCCCGAAGCCGAACTCCTCAACTTCCCGTTTATTTTTCGCGACCTTGATCATTTTTATGGAGTACTCGACGGAGCAACGGGAGAAAGAATCACGGCCGCGATCGAGCAGCGGCTTGAAGCCATCGTTCTCGGTTACTGGTTTTCCGGAGTACGCAACGTCTGGAACTCAAAGCATCCAGTGCGCACACCGGACGATTTCCGGGGTCTCAAGATTCGTGTGATGTCAAGCCCTGTTCTAGTCGAAACTTTTAATACGCTCGGCGCGCAGGCCACACCGATGTCATTCGGTGAGCTGTACTCTGGCCTGGAGCAAGGTGTGGTAGACGGCGCCGAGACCGATCACGTTGATCTTCTCTACGAACGGTTCCACGAGGTCACCAACTATGTTTCGTACACCGGCCATATGTACTTGGCGGCCGGGTTCATCTTCAGCCGCAAGCTTTACGATCAATTGTCACCGGATATTCAGCAAGTCGTGCTAAAAGCTGGGCGAGAATCCGTGGCCGCACAACGACTGGCGATGGAATCGATGACCACCGAGGCGCTCAACGAACTGAAAGAAAAGGGGCTTGAGTTTTTTGAAGTTGACCGCGACCTGTTTCGAGAACGAGTCGAAAGTGTCTACCGCAACAACGCAGAAAGTGTGGGTGGCATAAAGGTCATCGAAGAAATAACTGGCTCCCGATGAGCACCTCTCGATTTAAGCCACTAGAAGCAATCCTCTGCTTGATCCTAGTTTCAATTGTCGCCGTGACCTTCGCACAAGTCGTATCCCGCTATGTGCTGCAAGCCTCGCTGCCCTGGTCAGAAGAGCTCGCCCGTTTTCTGCTGATGTGGTTGGCGTCATTGAGTGCCGCCTACGCATTCAAAGTACGCTCGCACTTCGCGTTGCACTTTTTTGTCGACTATTTCGACGAGCGCACCCGACAGACAATCGGGACCATCGCCACTGCGTTAGTTTCTCTGTTTTTAGTGGTTTTTGCGTGGGAGTCAGCTAAATTCACTTTTGCAGTGCGTGATCAAATTGCTCCTGGCACGCGAATATCAATGGCCATCCCCTACTCCTCCGCCTTGGTTGGCAGCGTGTTGATGCTCTACTACGTCATAAAAAACTGGTGGGCTGGAACAGCTTCTGTTCACGTTGAAGAAGACCGGACAGAAGACCGGGCTCAATATGAGCACGCGCTTCTGGACACGGAAGAGTCAAACTCGAATTCGCCGACTCCTTCCGGGCCAGGGGTGTAGCTTATGGGTCTCGCCATTGTAGTTACTCTGGTTGTCACGCTCCTGTTGTCTGTACCTGTTGGAATTTCCCTAGGCATGTCAGCAATGGCTGGCTTGCTGTACAGCTCTCCCGAGTTTTTGGTCGTCCTGCCACAGAAATTCTTGGCTGGACTCGATTCATTCCCATTACTGGCGATCCCGCTATTCGTTCTGGCCGGCACCCTGATGTCGCACGGCGGCATGGCGCGGCGAATTATTGATATGGCCAATGTGTTTGTCGGTCGTATCCCCGGCGGCCTGGCACTAATGGTGATCTTTTCCACAATGTTCTTTTCAGGTATCTCCGGCTCCCCTAGTGCAAACACAGCGGCTATTGGTTCGGTCGCGCTGCCGGCGATGGAGCGCAAAAAGTACCCACGCGCCTACGCTACCGCCGTGTTCGCTGCCGCCGGTGGAGTCTCGACTCTGGTGCCACCTGCAATTGACTTGATCATCATCGGAGTAGTTGCAGGGATATCAATCGGCGGACTGTTTGCCGCAGGAATTGTTCCTGCCGCAATTAATGGCGTGGCGCTGATGACCCTCGCCTACTTCTTCGCCTTGAAAATGGAATTGCCGTTGGAACCTCCCATGCCCTGGGCTGAAAAGCTGCGTGTCATCCGCGCTGGCCTGCTGCCGTTGTTGATGGTCGTCATCATTTTAGGAGGTATTTACGGCGGCGTTTTTACACCTACTGAAGCATCAGCTGTAGCAGTGGTTTATGGATTTTTTGTGTCGTTGTTCGTCTATCGCGAGCTCAACATTGGAGACATTCCAAAAGTATTGCTTAAGACGGCATCCTTGACAGGGGTGGTGATGTTGGTTTTGGCAACGGCGTCGATGATGTCATTCGTGCTCGCGTTTGAGCGCATCCCCCACTTGCTGGCACAACTGATCACCGACTACGCCTACAACTGGATCGTGTTCATGCTGTTCGTCCACATCGTGTTTCTGGTCCTTGGGATGTTGATGGACGCACTTCCGCCTATCATCATCTTGATGCCAATCCTCGTGCCAGTAGCTGAGCAGTTCGGCATGGATCCGATTCACTTCGGGATACTGGTTGCTGCCAACGTGGGCATTGGAATGATCTCGCCTCCCGTAGGAATCTGCTTGTATGTCGCTTGCGGTATCGGGCGAACAGCGATCGAGGAGGTCGTGCCACGGCTCATTCCATTCCTGCTGATCCTCGTCGCCACTCTAATGATTATTACCTTCTTCCCCTCGATCACCCTGTTCCTCCCCCGTCTATTGGGATTCGCAGGCGGATAGTCGGTCTATCGACAACTGACCCAGCCTCCGCCAGTCAGGGAAGATCGGCGTGCAGCGTCAAGGATGCGCACGTTGGCAAGGCCGTCTGCGAACGTAGCAGCTTCCTTCAGCTGCGTTTGACCACCCGCAACAGCCTCGACCACGGCAGCCAGAAAAGGTGCCTCAAGGGCCGCAAACGGTCCACGCCCCTGGATGCCGTAATGCTCCGGTGGTAACCAAGCAACCTCGCTCTCAATCGGCAACAACTCTTCCCCGTGTTTAGCCCCAACCAAGCCCTGCTCACGGTTAAGGCAGAGGCTCCCTTCACTACCAGCAAGCTCGAACAACCAGCGGGAAACTCCTCGCAACGCCAAGCTCACCGTGAAATGTACGTGGGCTCCGCTCTCTAGTTTCAGCGACAGTTCGGCGAAATCATCGGAAGTGACATCGTGCTCCACTCCTTGGGCATCTTCACGTCGTTTTACAAAGGTCTCAAGTCGAGCACTCACATCTTTGATCGGCCCGAACATCCACTGAATGTTATCGATTAGGTGCGTACCAGTGGCGCCGAGCACCCCGCCTCCACGGGGGGCTTGAGACCACCAACTATATGGCCGTGTCGCGAACCCTGGAGTGTCCAGCACAAGGTCAGCGCGCACATGCAGTAGCTTGCCGACAAAACCAGCTTGGCATAGCGAACGCATCTTGCGACGACAAGGGTTCCAACGCAGCTGATAATTGATCAGAGCCAGGCGACCCTGGGCAAGTTCCGTGAGTTCTTCCGCTTGTGAGACCTCCAGCGTGAAGGGTTTCTCGCATAACACAGAGGCACTTGTGTCTAGTGCCCCACGAACCATCTCATAGTGTAGGTCGACCGGCGTGGTGATTATCACAAGGTCAGGATCGAGTTCCAGAAGCTCTCGCCAGTTGGAAGTCGAACACTTGATTCCCCAACGTTCGGCGCTCGCCACTGCCTTTTCCGCGTCGTAGCCAGCGATGCCGATTACCTCGTTGCCACCAATGTGCGCCAGTGCCGGCAGCTGTACGGCTTCCGCGTGAGAATTACCGAAAAGAGCGATGCGCACTGGGGCGGCCATGATGGCACTCCTTACTCATTACGTGGGAACTGACGAGCGCTTGACCCGCAGGTCGGCTCTCGGACAAACTGAACCAACTTTGTCACGAACCCGGTCTGCTAATCGAGCCCACAAAGCTGCATGATTACCCAAAACCGGATACCGTCAAGGCTCAGAGTTCACAAGACACAAAAAAAGAGGATGACATGCTGTTAAAGGTCAATTGGGAGGGCGTTTTCCCCGCGATACCGACACAATTCAAAGAAGACCTGTCCATTGACATCGAGGCCACCCAGAAGCACACGGAAGCGCTATTGAACAATGGTATTCATGGAATCGTGATGCTGGGCACCATTGGGGAAGGCACGTCTCTCACGTTGTCCGAAAAAGTGGAAGTACTCCGTGCCACCGTTGAGGTTGCTGGTGGCAAGGTCCCCGTTCTCAGCGGAGTTGCCGAGTTCACCACTCAAGGTGCCTGTGACACGGTAAAGGCGGCAGGCGAAGCTGGAGTCGATGGAATCATGCTTTTACCGGCGATGGTTTATAACTCCGATCCTCGAGAAACCATTGCCCACTTCCGGACGGTAGCCAATTCCACACACCTCCCCATCATGTGCTACAACAACCCGCCCGTGTATCGCGTCGACATCACCCCCGAAATGTTCAAGGAGCTAATCGACGTCGAAAACATTGTCGTTATTAAGGAAGCCTCGGGCAACGTCCCCAGGATTACAGACCTCTTCAACGCTCTTAACGACCGCTTCTTGATCTTCGCCGGACTTGACGATGTGGCCTTGGAAAGCTTCATGCTCGGCTGCACAGGCTGGGTCTCCGGCCTCGTAGATGCCTTCCCTCAGGAGAATCGGGCGCTCTGGGATGCTGCCATGTCAGGAGATTATGAGCGGGCGCTGGAGATCTACCGCTGGTACATGCCCATGCTTCGCTTTGACTCTCATCCCAAGCTCGTGCAGTACATCAAGCTCACCTGCCAGGAGCTGGGCTACGGACACGAGCGAACCCGGCCCCCGCGCTTGCCATTGGTGGGTGATGAACGTGAACATGTTCTTGGAATCGTCCGCAACTGCATCGCTACCCGGCCGCAAGGAGCAGCCCCAGCGCACGCGTGAGAAGACTATTCCGACGCTGAATAAGCCATACTTGCAGCCACCAAGTCGGTTACTGCCTGACCAATCGCCTTGAACACGGTGATTTCTTTGTCGTTGGTTCGGAGCGTAGCTTTGCCTGAGCACATCTCGGCCAACTCAGCAACAACGTCTTCCTTACTAAAAACGCCTTCGCTAATGGGCACTAGAATTTCCCCGGCTTCCTTGAAGGCGTTAACGTAGCTGTCTGCGTAGACTCTCCCGTTCGTGATCACCTCGGTGTCACATTCCCTCTTGTCGGCGTGGTGGTTGCCGATCAAGTCGAGGTGGGTACCTTCTTTAATCCAAGCACCCTTGATCAATATGTCAGGGGAGGCAGTAGCGCACACAATAATGTCTGCTTCACCACAGGCATCTTCCAGATCGGTAGCCACCGAAAATTTGATCTCAGGAAGTTCCGCTGACACTTCGTCGATCACAGCTTGAGCTTCCGCCATTGGTGGAAGGCCATCGGGGTTCCCCCAGATCATTATCTTTTCTAGAGGTCGCACAGAGGCATTGGCGCGGATCATGTAGGTAGATAGATTGCCCGTGCCCAACAACAACATGGTCGAAGAATCCTCCCTGCTAAGCAAACGCGTGGCTAAACCCGAGACGCCACCCGTGCGCCAAAATGTGCATGTGGTGCCATCTACTAAAGCCAAAGGCTCCCCGTGGGAACGGTCAAATATCATGATCTTGGAGTAAAGACGCTCGTATGGTGCTGCGTTGCCCTCGAAATAGGTGAATGCTTTTACCGCAATAATCTTGTCGTTCCAGGCGGGTAACAATGCAAATGCGTCGTTATTGTCTGCGTCATCTAGCAAAAAAACCTGTCGCGGTGGCTGATTGAAGTTCTTGGCAAACGTCTCTTGCAGAGCATCCACCAAACCGGGATAGCTAAGAGCGGCGTGTACTTCGTCTGCGCTAATAATTTTCATAATTCAAACCTCTCTTGAAAGTTGTTTTTTAAGAGTTTTCTTTAGCTGTCATCTGGTGCCATCACATCAGCCTGTGTCCAGGCTCCATCGATCCTGCGCCAGAGATTTCCCGTCGGATTCTGGTCACGCAGTTCAACTGGCAGCCGGTGCTCCCTGACCTCGTCATAGCACTGCAGCATCGAGAAACGAAGAAGCGATGCCGGAATACCCACCGCGGTGAAGCCGGGGTGCCCAGTGGCCGGGTAGGGTCCACCGTGGTTCATCGAGGGAACCACCGAAACACCCGTCGGCATCTTGTCGTTCAATAAACGTCCCACCCGACGACGCAGATGAGGCGCGATGCGCTCGTAGAGCAAGTCGTCATCGCCGGCAGAATGCGTGTACAAACAACCAGTCAAATTTCCCGCGAAGCGACCGGCAATCTGCTCCAGTTCATCGTCGTCGGTAGCAACGACGAAGAGGTTAGCGTTGCCAAACGCCTCCTCCTGAAGCCCGTCAGGATCCGCCAGGAAGTCTTCGCCAGAAGCTTGTAACAATGTATTTTGGAAGCGACACGCACCACCTTCAATCGGGGCACCGCCGGTCACGAGTTCGGCGCCTGAGCTCTGCATCGACTGAACCGCGTCTCCCACCACCCGTACCCCACCAGGCCCGAGCAAGACGCCAGCATCCGCATCTTCGAAGCGACTGCGCATGGCGGCAATGAACTGTTCTGCTGCGTCACCGACCTGCAGCACGACGATGCCCGGGTTGGTGCAAAACTGACCTGTGGCTACCATGGCGGAGGCATGCAGCTCATCAACGATTTCTTCTCCCCGTTCGTGTAGCGCTCCCGGAAGAATGAACACCGGGTTGACGCTGCTCATCTCCAGGTAAATTGGCTTGCCAGCGGCATCCGCGGCTGCCTTAAGAGCCAAGCCCGCGTGGCGTGAACCAGTGTAACCAGTCGCTCCGATGAGCGAGTGTGACACTAGGTAAAACCCATCTTCAGGCGCCATGTGGTAGACCATCTGCAACGTGGCTGGAGGGAGGCCAGTGTCCTGAATCGCCTGAAAGGCAACCTCGGCGAGGAGTTGCGAAGTCCTCGGATGGCTTGGGTGTACCTTGGCAATGACCGGGCTTCGCACCGCAATCGCGGCAGCGAAGTCACCACCGGCGACGGCATTGTAGGCAAAGGGGAAATTGTTTGGGCCGAAGACAGCCACCGGGGCACCGAGCGGTCCATGCATCGATCGAATATTGGTGGCTGTGTCGATAGTGGGCATTGTCCAGCCGCGATCGCGGGCCGCCGTGGCCGCCTGGCAAAGCTGGTCGATGGTGCGCGGCAGCTCAATGTCAACGAAGCGCGGAGACACCGGCAACGCTGTTTCGAGGTTCGCTGCCTTAGAGAGCTCTGACGAACTCTCTCCGATGAGGTGAGCATAGTGCTTCAGAAAATCAGCGATCTTATCGACCGGGGTATGCAGTAGTTCGTTGGCGGCAGCGCTCCCCGCCTCAAGGGCAATATCGATGTCAGCTCTTCTACTAACTGGGTAGGACCACTCAAGAGTTTCCCCGGTCGCCGGATTAATTGGCCGAAATGTCCCTGCGGCGTCAGCATCGCGCCACTCACCAGCTATCAGAACTTTTTCATTGTTTGGCAACTTTGCCCCCTTGGGAATTGCAATGATGTCTCTTGGAAAGAGCCTCCGGACCAGAAGGAGATTCCACCCTTACTCTAGCTGAATACACCGGCGGCGACGTTCGCGCTCAACACCGTTCGATTGTACAAACTAAGTGACAGATAACCACCTACCGTTTGCAGAGCCCGGATCGATTCATCCGGTCGAATTAGCGGAAGAATTCCTGGACAAAACAGCACAGCTAAGTTGAAAGAGGCTGTGTAAACTGAGTCCTGCAACCTCACCGGTGCTGTCGATTGGTTCTGGGAAAAGCGAATTGGTTCGCTGTTAGTAGAGTCTTTATTTCTGCTTCAACGAAGCATGTAGCTGAAACCAATCTTCCCAATGAGCCCGGGCTGTGGGAACCCTATGAAGTGCTCGTAGTCAGTGTCTGTTAAGTTGTCGACACGGGCCAGAATTGTCCAGGTAGCATTCAGGTCCCAGCTTGCAGCGAGATCAATAAGCCCGTACCCATCAACCAACGTCCTGTCTGGAACAGCAAGCTGCACGTCGAAGCTTTCCGACGCGAAGCTTAATTCTACGCGAACCTTCAGCGGCTCAATCGGTTGAAATCCAACCCTGACGCTGCCCGCCCATTCGGGCAAGTTACGCAGTGGCTCCTCAGATACAGGGCTTTCAGCATTCTGGTACGTCAGGTCAGAAAACACCCTCACGTTCGGGCCAGGGTCCCAACGCAACGACAACTCAATACCCTTTGCGCTTACTTCGTCTCTGTTGATGTTCTGAAACAAATCGAAATCGAAGTCGATCAGGTCCTCGTAGAGAATCCAAAAAACCGTAAACGAGGCTGTTAAGTTCCAATCGGTGACACGGTGATCAATGCCAATATCAACCCCAACACTAGTTTCGGGGCGCAGCGCGGAGTTTCCACCAAGCTGCGGCGGGCTAGCTAAGGCAAAGAAGCTTGGTAACTTGAAAGAACGACTTGCCGTGCCGCGGACTTCCGTTCCACTCTGGCCTACTGGATAACGAGCACCAACCCTCGGGCTCCACTCAGTATCTCTGCCTTCAGGAAAGTCAGCTCGTAAACCAGCTTCGACAATTAGATCACCGACACTTGCGGTTGTCTCGGCAAACGCTCCTGGAGTCGTACGCGACAAAACATAGTCACCACTGACGTCACCACCGAAGAACGGCGGCAAAAACAACATGCTGTCGTTATTGCCGTTCTCGTGATCAACATCGAGGCCTGCACTTATTCGCGCCACTGTTGAAACATCGTAGGTGGTCAACCAACCGCTACGAAGGTGCCAGTATGAAGTGGCTTCAACCGACGGGGGAACGAAATAACCTACGCCTGGACTCTCGCGGTCCATACCACGACGATAATAGCTAGTGATAAAACGATTGCGCCAAACGTCGGTGTTCGACCAATGCAGATCGGCACCAACGTTAAGCTCTGAGACCTGAGCATGGCGTAGATCGCCGGAACCGAACATTGGGCCACCGGATGACTCTGGGTAATCGTCGGCCTCCGACAAGGCCGCGCGTGTGCTGAGCCGCAGCGTCCCCGTTTCACGCACCGGCACCGTAAAACTCCCTTGAAAGTTTGCTTGCTGAAACTCATCGTCCCCAACATGACCAGCTTGTTGCTCCCAATCGAAGCCCAGATAGTAATCACCACCACCGACCATACCCGCCACCGAGATGTCACCCCGAACCAGTGAGCTGCTGCCACCCTCAACGCTTGCTCGCACTTGAGGTTTTTCAGTCGTGCCACGACGCGTAGTAATGTTGACGATTCCGGACAGCGCGGTCGATCCATAAAAGTACGACAGCGGGCCACGCACCACCTCAATCTGCTCCACGCTAGAAGTGGGGAGACTCGACAGATTGACTGCACCACCTTCGACGTCCGTCGGGTCGTTGAGCGGTACACCGTCAAGAAGCACCAGGACGAAATTAGGGTCACCGCCCCGCAACTGTATCGTCGCCGAGCCACCGCGCGATCCGGAAGACAGGACTCGCGCGCCAACAACATACTCCAACAGCTCAGCCACGGTCCGTACGTTGGCCTCTTCTATAGTTTCTTCATCGATGACGGTCACTGACGCAGCCACCGAATCCAACGGCCGTGCTCGCACGACAACACGTTCCTTTACTTGAGCATCTTCTTGCTGGGAGGAGGTAGATTGCCCGTCACCCAACGCAGGCTGCGCGAGCACGCCGCTACAAACGAACAGGAAACAAAACGAGTGCAAAACTAAGAAGTTAGTTAAATTTCCCATTCTCGATCACCATCACTACCAGAATTACGGCGTAGCGTTAAAAACGACTCCCAGCTCAAACCTCAGGCCCGTTCGCTTGGCGTTTAATGGGGAAATGGCCCCAGCAATGCAAGCACCCTTCGCTCCTCATTTGAGGATTCAGTCCTCCAACTGTGCGGCACCAATATACATCCATGACACCGGGGGGGCTGGCCAACTCGGCGTTCGTTCCCACGCGAATGTACTTCGCATTCGTCAACCATCCACCCTGCGAGTAAACTTTGCATGTTTGGGCATGGAACCGGCCTTGAGCCCTGAGTGCCCCACGTGCTTCACGCCAATCACCAGACACAACGAATGGACCATGCATCAACAAGCGGGCAACAAATACTGACAGGCCTGCATTCGGAAACCAACGATTTTCGTATTTTCGTCACGCCACAAGGAACAGAACTAGAGGACTACCCGTTATGAGCTCCCGCTGGAAAGACTTCGGCGACATTGCCGTGCGCCGCATGTCGGGAACAAAAGCCGGTGAGAGCGTGCTGATTCTGTCCGACACCAAGACTGATCCTGAGGTCGCCCAGGCATGTTTCGATGCTGGCATCGCGGCAGGTGCTCGCCCGTCGCTTCTGTTGATTCCATTCATGTCACCAACTGATGCCAGCGAGCTTGACGCAACCACGATCGCGGCAATAGCCGGAGCCGACGTGGTGATCGGCGTATGCGAAACCATGTTTATGTCAAAGGCATCCACGGACAAAGCGCTAGAAGCTGGCGTGCGAATCGCCGCGACTAACGTGAATGGAATGGAGGACTTTGCTATCGAGGGCATCCGTGACGTCGACTACGATCGGATGATAGAGGTCGGCACGTGCATCGGTGAATTATGGCAAGGCACCGAGGTTTGCCGCGTGACTTCACCATATGGCACGAGCATCACCTTCGACCTGCGCGACAGGCCTATTGATCTCGGGACCGGAATGGCTACGGAACCCGGACAAGCCGATTTTTTCCCCGGAGTCTCCGTGGCCAATGCTCCGGTCGAAAGCACGATCCAAGGAACCATCGTTGTTGACGGCAACATCCCGCCGGGCCGCTTGCCCAAGGCGCCAGTAACTCTGCAGATCAAAGACGGTGTCATTGTCAACTTTGAAGGCGGCGACGATGCCGATGCGCTGCGCGCGTACTTCGCTGAGAGTGGTGACCCGGTCGCCACCCACTTGTGCCATTTCACGCTCGGCCTCAACCCGCGCGCCCGCACCTCAGGTAGCGTGCACCAGGACGAGCACGTGCTCGGTGCAGTGACCTTCGGCTTTGGATCACAAGCCCCAGCATTCGGCGGCACGGTACCGCCATGCAACGTCCACTGTGACGTCGTTTTGACGACCGCGAAGATCGAGTGCGATGGTCGGATAATGCTTGAGGACAACAAGCTCAACGAAGAGATGGGCTTCGGCGGGCTGTCATAAAGGTCAAATTGACAAATTCTAATCCCATCGCGTACACCAGAGTTCCGCAAGTACAGTGATGGAGGGAGCCGTATCGCTAAGATGACTGGCAAACGGGTTTTCGTGGGAAAGGTCTCTAACAACCTGTTCTGTCTCTAAATGTCGGGGTCCGCACTGCTCGCTTCATTCCGTCAGCCAGGCTTCGGGATTGTGTGGTTGTCGATTTGCTTGAACGGCTACTCGGCGCACATCAGCACCGTGGCAATAAGCTGGTTAGCACTGGAGTTTACTGGCTCGCCCTTTGGTGTCGGCCAGGCACTAGCAATCCGCATCTTGCCACGCCTATTTTTTTCCGTACCGATCGGCAGCATGTCTGACAAGATGGACCGGCGCATCATGCTGCAAGCCACTAACTTCTTCGGTTTCGGCATGTCCGCAGTGGCCACGATCGCCAGTATGCAGGGATGGTTTGGCTTCCGAGGCGTGTTAATCGTTGCCATGCTCGTGGGTATCTTTGACGTTGCCGAGACGACCCTAGCCAAGTCCTATGTCTACGATGTCGTTGGGCCAGACAATGCAGTTAATGGCCTGGCTCTCGAGCAGCTCGCCAACAAGCTCTTCGGTATCGTTGGGGGAATATCAACAGGATTCTTGCTCGCCGTGTTCGGTGGCGTCGGAGCTTTTGCTGCCATGGCTGTAACCTATTTGAGTAGCGGGCTTCTGCTGGCAATAATTCCAAGAATCGCCCCGGAGGCCGGAGCTTTCCGAGATCTCTCTTCCGCAGAAGATGATGGCGTGCCGTCAGCCTCTCTCGGGCTGTGGGGGTCGATCCGCCAGCTGATAAACACCCCAGCAGTACTGGCGTTCGCGATCATTGCACTATCGGCTGAAGTCTTTGCCTACTCTAGCGAAGTGCTTGCACCATCGTTTGCCCGTGACATTCTCCAAGTCAATGAACAGGGTCTCGGCAACCTAGTGGCTGCGCGCAATGCTGGCGGCGTCGTCGGGGTACTGCTGCTCGGAAGTTTGGCGCGCCACGTGCGGCCCGAGCGTTTACTGCCGTTGATCTGCGTTGGTTTCGGGTTCGGGCTTATGGCGTTCTCTTTTTCAACTTCATATTTGCTGTCGCTTGCACTAATGGGCGTGGTTGGCCTCGCCTGGGGAAGCGTCGACGCTCTGCTACCCGCCGTACTGCAACAAAATGTCGGCGATATGGACCGTGGCGCCGCCGTTGGCATATGGAATCTCAGCCGGGGCTTCGGCCCGCTCGGCCAGCTCGAAATCGGCGCTTTAGCCACCATTATTGGCGTCGCCGCTACGCAGGCTCTCAACGGACTAATTTTCGCCGTAACGGTCAGTATCGTCATGCTTGCGTACCGACGCAGGGCTAACCAACGCGTTCAATAGAGACTATGTTTCCACAGGCTACAGCCCGTTTTCGTTTCGTGCTGGTACCTCGGCGGCTTTATCCCGACGAAACCACAGACCAGTTAGCCAGCGGCTCGATCGAGTCAATCTGCTAGTTCGGATCGAGCGGCAAAGTAGCCACGCTGCAACCGTTCATCAGATCTCCCAAAGTATCAGGCAGAAAGCGTCCGATGATTTTGTACAGCTGTGGGTCGCGGCTACGGAGTTGAGCACGGGTACCTGAAGGGGGACCACTGTCGCCGATCTGAACATCCACCCAGGGACCGGGCAGTGATTCGTTCAGATCAAACCAGGCGTTCACATTGTGGGTAAGGTACTCGTCGTCCCCAAATGCGTCGAACGGGGTGATGCCTTCCAGCGGTTCGTTGCTAGGGGCTTTGAAATAACCTTGTTTAACCGCATTTACGTAGGCCCCCCATACCTCATCTTCAATTTGAGGGTCTGTTGTCGGCCAGCCCAAGTTTTGCATGGCATGGACAAACTCGTGGAGCAGAAAATTAGCTCGATACTCGCCATTACCCGGGTAGCAAACACCGCGTACGGACACCAAGCTGGTCGACGAATCAGGCATTTGGCCGAGGCCCCATTGCCCGTCACTGGAGGAGCCGAATTCAGGCAAGTCCGAAGCTGTTTCAGATAGCCCCATGATCGAGATCCGGGGCTTGTGTTGCAGCATAGCTTCGAGAACGTCTGGCCGGTGACTCGTCAAATGCAGGATGGTCCGGTAAGCCCCGATTAATGCAGCATCGGGCACAGCATCGGAGCTAACGATGACAACACCGTCAGCGTTGATGTACTTCGTGTAAAAAAGATGTGTCCCATCCGGGGGAGCCACCACCTGCTCCCCTGTTTCGATCAGTGGAAAAGGCTCAACAGCTTGGTCCTGTATTGCATAAGCCATTGTGGCTGCTGATGCCAGAAACAGCAGAACCGTAACTTTCAGTGCAATTTCCCGTGACGAAAAGTTTGTCGTAGTCACTTCTTAATTCGTCTGTCTAGTTAACTGCGCGGCATTGAAAACAAGGAGTCCAACAGAGCGTGGTTCACTGCATGGTCAATTGTTTGATCTCGTCGTCTAACCCAGTCATCTCCCAACGAATTAAGGACCAGGGAATCGATCCGGTGTTGAGGACATCGTCCATGAATTCCTCGAGAACGAAATCATCACCGAGCTGGTTGGCACGATTTCTCATTAGCTTCATGAACTGAACCTTCCCAACGACCATGAGCATGTGGTGCCCAACACCCCTCAGGGTGGTATCAAGTTCGAACCATAGATGGTGACTGCCATCGAGCAATTCACCGTGGGGCGCATTTTCTACACAGAACTGATACGCATCCTCATAGCTCCAATCGCCGCTGTGCATATAGATGTCCGAAAGGGCACGGACGGTGCGAAAGGCAGATTGCTCATAGGTAATTTCGCGTCCGTGAGGGTTCCTGCCGTCAAGATAGCCGGCGTGCATTAGCAGTTCTTCAAGTGCAAACGCGAGCCCTTCTCCCCGCGCGGTGCCAATCTTGTACGGCCGTCTACCACCACGGATCTCACGTTGATCATTCCGTGAACGTAACCCATCAAAATGGTGCCCAACCATCTCGTGCGTCTCTTCCATTAGCGGTTCACGATGAGAAAAATTGAAGAAATAATCGTGCTTTTCGGGCCAAGGATTGTCGAATCCATGCCATGAGCCAAAGTATCCATCCGGTGTTAAATAGTCATCCACCGTGAAAATTCGTTCTTTCACTAGAAAACCCATCAGATGCTCAATCGCCTCAGAGACGCTAGCTTTGTATTCAGCTTGTGACTGAACTGGCTCAATTGGAGGAACGTTTCGGTTGCGATTCTCCTCAAGGCGCTGGAAAGTCCTGACACGATTGTCTTCAAGTTCCACGATCATACGAACCTCATCCCAGGTGTACGGGAAGAGGTAAACGTTTTTCATCAGCCAGCTATAGTTTTCCTTGCCGACCCCAGCCCGGGCAGTCATTCGGCGCTTGTTATTCTCTATCCACGCTATGTAGTCGTCGATTGCGGCAAGGGCCTCAAGACCATCCTCCCCCAAGTCCGGATGATGCTCGGCAAGATCAGCGACGATTTGCTCGTACGATTCACGAGTGTCTCCCAGTGAAAGGACAGCAAGCGTGCCGAGATCGGCGGCAATCCGGGAGAAGTCGTTAAGGTTCACCTTGGCCTGCTCGATTATCTTGGCGACGGCCCTGAGACGAACTTGCAACTCATCGGCTCTAGATTCACTGAGCGGGAAATCCTGTGCCCTACCAAGGCGTGGCAATACATCATTGTAAAACCCCGGATCGAGCGACCAAGGAGCCAGCACCCGATGCTGGAACTCCATACCGTTCATCTCCGCCCGCACCAGGTGGTAGTCAACCTGCTCATGGATCAACCAACCATCAATGTCGATATCAGCAAGTCTCCGCTGAAACTGGCGCAACTCGACAAACTGTTCCGCCATAGTGGTCGCGGAATAGTCAGGCACGGTTGTCTGGATTTCCGATCGCTGAAAATTCCTGAATTGTCGGAATAGCTCAAGGAGATCCTCGTAGCTTCCCTGTTTCGCACCAAAAGCATTGGGCAAAGCATGCGAGCCCACCGCCACCATACCCAGGAATGCAACCATTACAACAAATGCCCGACGTCTAAGGCTCAATGCGTTTCGCTCCCCTAAAAGCTTAGTAAATCAGCAAAATTCGTTCATTTGGCGGATAAAGGTATTCCACACCTCGGCTGGTCACGATGTGATTGCCTTCGATGTTGATCGAAACAGGATAGCCAGGACGTTCTGGAACATTCGTGTGCACCATGTATTCGAAAGAGAACATGTGGTTTTCCTGAATTACTAAGTGATCTCGGTCAGATCGAAAAGGAGCCACCGAAGGTCCGACCGTCACCAAGCTACCGCTGTTGTTCCCCTGGCTGTGAAAATCAATAGAAAATCCCGATTTGTCGGTATTGATGAGTGCCTCCTGCACAAGCATGTAGTCATCTTCACCGATATCCGTAAAAGGTGTGTAAATGTAGCCAGCAGCTTCCATTGCTTCCACGCTGGCAGCCAACGTCTGCCCAGCCGTTCGACCAACCTTGATTTCCTTGCGCATGATCTCACGAGCACCGATAGCTCGATCAAATGCGTGCTGAATACTCTCGGGAGGAGCAGTTTCACCCTCCCTGAGAACATAAGCATTGCGTTTGTAATCCGTCGAAAAATAGTCGAGATATCTAACACCTGTGTCAAACGTCAGGAAATCACCACGCTGGATCACGTAGTCATCATCATCAAACCGCCCCAGCTTTGACGCCGTCGCTGAATACAGGATCCCGGGGGACCCTGCGCCTGCATCGGGGCCTCGCAACAAGCCGCGCTGGTGAAACTGCTCTCTAACCCACGCACCCACTTCCCCTAAAGTAGTCTCGCCTGGTGTTATCACCTCATTGGACAAAGAGCGTTCGAGAATTTGACGGTGTATTTCCAACGCATTCGCGTAGGCAACGATCTCCCGCTGTGTCCGACGCGCCCGGAAATCCGTGATCACATTTTCCGCTGAGACGATTTTCTTGGAATACTCGGGGCC
>PVBE011978197.1_pt1 | contig 56704 bp, 40 predicted proteins | sample 1631181 | NCBI WGS metagenome assembly PVBE01 (sample SAMN08397723, study PRJNA350692) | Marine metagenome, whole genome shotgun sequencing project. | isolation source: water | place: Pacific Ocean | collected 2012-04
AAAATAACCTTGTTCTTTAAGTCTAACTTATTAACCATGTCCTTGAGTAAGTTAATTACATCGCCACCACCAATTATTAATAATATTGTGTTATCAACAAACTGCATGGCTTCAACAAGTTCTTCTGCTCCACGTTGAACGTTAATCCCCGACCCCTGCAATATTATTATGTAATTATCATCAGGTAAACCTAAGGATTTTCGGGTTGCGGTTCTAAGTGATTGGCTTCTTCTTGGGATGTTTCGCACTACATGAGGACGAGTACCGTAATCATTGTAATATAAATCTGAAATTGAATCATTAACAGTTATTACATCAGTAAGATTAGGAAATATCTTCCTTTCTATAAATTTCCAAATCCCCTGAATATGCCTACGGTTAACTAATTCAGGTACTTCAGTAAAATACTCATGGGCATCGTATACTAATGGAATTTTTTTAATCTTTTTCACAAGATAGTTGGGAAGAAGAGTATCTAGATCGTTGGATATTAGCATATCCGCTTTTTTGAAAATCAGAAAAAAGAAGAGACGAAAATTAAACTCTGCATAAAATAAGGGACCTTTTTCAAACATTAATTTCATCCGGTGATAAGCATAGTCTCTATTCTCTAGTTCAGGACTATTGCGCATCTTTCTACCAATGAGTAACACATCACAATTCATTGTCAACAGCGTCTGGCAGACTTTATTTACACGCTGATCAGTTACCAAATCATTTATTACCGAAACAATTACTTTTTTGCGCAATATATGTGTTTGAAAAGTGTAAACTTAGTGACTTTTGATGAATAACATTCTATTATAAGTTTTATTGCATCATTTTACTATTTTTGAAACATAATGATTATTCATAAAGATTTTAGCTTAAATCCATACAATACTTTCGGGCTCGATATTGTCGCAAACCGTCTCGCGATAATTTCTACAGTGGATGATCTACATGCGCTTTATGATAATGGGGAATTGAATAAAAGCAAGATACTTATACTAAGCAAAGGAAGTAATATACTTTTTAGAGGACATGTAACAGGTTTAGTCCTGCTAAATGAAATTCAGGGTAAAGAAGTAATTGATGAGGATGAGGAGAATATATTTCTTAAAGTTTCTGCTGGTGAGTCGTGGACAGATTTAGTGGACTTTACAGTTAAAAATGGTTGGGGTGGACTTGAAAATATGACTGATATACCTGGCATGGTTGGTGCTGCTCCAATTCAAAATATTGGAGCATATGGAGCTGAATTAAAGGATGTTATGGTTAACCTCGAAGCATTTGATTTGCTTACGGGAAAAATTGTTGAGTTCACCAACAGCGATTGTAATTTTGGTTACAGGAGTAGCATCTTTAAAACTACCCATAAAAATAGGTATTTTATTACAAATGTAATAATCAAATTATCTAAAGAACCAAAAATTAATTTGAGTTATAAGCCTCTGGCAGAAGGGTTTGCAGGTAAATTAGTAAATGAAGTAACAATAAAGGATGTTAGCCGGAAGATCTCTGAAATAAGAAATTCAAAGTTGCCTGATCCTGATAAATTCAACAATGCAGGAAGTTTTTTTAAGAACCCATTAGTTAACAATAATAAATTAAAAAATTTAAAATTAGTTTATTCATCCATTCCTTCATATCCGGCTGATAATAAGTACCACAAGGTGCCAGCAGCATGGTTAATAGAGCAATGTGGATGGAAAGGAAAGAGAATAGGAAACGTTGGTGTTTATGAAAAACAAGCGCTAGTTCTGATTAATTATGGTAATGCCACCGGAAAAGAAATTCTTGAGTTTGCCAATTCAATTCAACAAAGTGTATATAAAAAGTTTGGTGTAAGTCTTGAATTTGAGGTGAATGTGGTTTAGTTTTTTGTGGTAAAGAATAATACTACCTAATGAGAGCTACTGTTCCACTGGCATGTTGAAGATAATGGGATGAGGGATGTATATATTAAAGCTAGAACTCCCCAACTTAATGGTAAAGTCGAAAGATCTCATCTAACTGATAAAGATGAATTTTATCAACTATTATCCTACACTGATGATATTGATTTAGATGAACAGTTAAAGAGTTGGGAGTATTTTTATAATTTCAATCGACCTCACAGCATTTGACGGGAAAATACCATATGAAGCTTTAAAATGCATAATAGAAGATGTGTAGAATGCTATTGAAATATTGAAACCTTTTTTAACACTAAAGCTAAAAGTTAGCAACATTACATCAGCTAATTATTATCAACAATATTTTGATTGAAATTAAACTTAGGAATGTAAAAAGTATCTCTTAACTTTGACAAACATTTATCCAACTAGGTATGGTGTAAAATAGATTGGTCAAGTAAAAGTTGGAAGTATTCCTGAATATTGGGATGGAAAGGCATCTGAACGAATAGTAGATGTAATCTATAATTCTTTATGTAAGTAGTATACTATGAAGATTTTAATGGTTCTCGATCATGAATTTCCACCAGACCCAAGAGTCGAGAATGAAATTAATTCGTTAACAAAGGCAGGGCACGAAATAATTCTTGCGTGTTACACTTTACAAAATAGGCCTACCTGTGAAAAATCAGGATCAACCAATATATACAGAAAACCCATCTCAAAATTCATATATAAGTCGAGTGTTGGGATTCTAAAATTTCCATTCTATTTCAATTTTTGGAAATCTTTTTTAGATAGCTTATCAGAAACTCTCGAATTCGATGCGATACATATTCATGATCTACCCCTGGCTAAGATTGGTTATGAGTTTGCCAAAAAGCACAACATCCCATTTGTCCTTGATCTACATGAAAACTGGCCATCATTGCTTGAAACATCGGAGCATGCGAATACATTTCTTGGGAAGATTCTGTCAACAAATAAACAATGGAGAAAGTATGAAGAGAAATATACTTTGCTTGCTGATTATGTAATAACCGTTGTTGAGGAAATGAAGAATCGCTTGTGTGAGTTTGGACTATCCAAAGACAAAGCAATAGTTTTAAGTAACACTTTTAATTTAGATAATAAATTTGAAATCGAGTCACAAAAAACCAATGAAAACACAATTCTATATTATGCAGGTGGCATCAACAAACACCGTGGCCTCCAGGTAGTTATTAAGGGATTAAAACAACTCGTAAAGCAAAATAAAAAAATTGAATTATGGGTTGTTGGTAGTGGAAAATATGTTAGTACTCTAAAGGAAATGGTGGATAATTATGACCTTAACAACTACATACGATTTTATGGACAAAAGTCATTTGATGAGACGATGGAATTATTAAGTAAATCGGATATTGCTTTAATTCCACATCTTAAATCCGAACAAACTGATAACTCATCGCCCAACAAACTTTTTCAGTATATGTATTTTCAAAAACCAGTAATGGTTAGTGATTGCACGTCACTGGAACGTGTTGTAAACGAAACTAATTGCGGAATTGTATATAAATATGATAGCCCTGAATCTTTTTCGAAGAGTGCACAATCAATTATTAAATCTGGATTATTAAACACCTTTGGAAGAAACGGAAGAAAGTCAGTGCTTGATAAATACAATTGGGATGAAAGTGCTATTCCATTTCTTGAAATGTATAATTCACTTTAAACCTACTTATTCTATATCAATATTTTTATACAAATATGATAGCTATTTATCAACAGAAGAAACACACGAAATAAATTATTTTAATCTCATATCAAAACCAGTAACTATTAGGCATCTATTTTAAATATAATAACTTAATACAATAATTCTATATTGAAACAATAACCTTATTCTTCTTTCATTTTCCAAATCCAAAGGCGAATTGTGCATATTAGCACATTGCTATTTAATCATTTACATCTCAACAACAAGGGATTAATAATGCCTTTTCAAATCTAATACGAACTCATTTTATTCATAAACTTCCAGTCACATTACCTGATTTGTTTTGAACACCTTACTAAGATAATTGATAATGGCATATCTTTGAAAATTTATAAATTGCATACAGATAATCAATAATACAATGGACAACAAAAATATTTATGAGAAATATGATTGGGAAAGTCTGAAAGAAGAACACCTTATTGGAAAAATCGGGAAAATTTTAGAATCAATACCAGATGACGTTTCTTCTATTGTTGATATTGGTTGTGGAAATGGCGTTATAACTAATATTCTTAATAAAAAGTTTGATATTGTTGCTGTAGACAGAAGCGAAAAGGCTCTTAAATATGTCAATACAAAAAAAATAAAAGCCGATGCGGATTCAATTCCTCTTGAAGATTCTTCTTTCGATATAGTTTTTTCAAGTGAGCTACTGGAACATTTGCCAAGTGACATATTAAAAGGTACTATTTCTGAGTTTAAACGGTTATCAAAAAAATACATCTTAATAACTGTGCCTAATAGCGAAAATCCTGACAAGCTTTCAATAGTATGCCCTGAATGTGGTTATTTATATAATAGCCCCAATCATTTAAGAAGTTTTGATATAAAAAAATTAACTAATTTTTTTCCGGAATACAAACTAATAAATACATTTACTTTTGGCAAGAGGGTTAGGTATTATAACAGAAATATATTGAAACTAAAAACCAAATTTGCACCTCCAAAATCATGGATTCCATATTATTGGATGCCAAAGGAAAAGCGCAAAACAACTTGTCCATCATGTGAATTCACTTTTGAAAATCCATATAAATTCAATTTACTCTCATTGGGTTTTGATTTATTGAATATAATCGCTTCTCCAAAAAAACCTTACTGGCTTTTTGCTTTATTCGAAAAAGTATAGTTTTATGCACTTATTTTATACAATGTAACTTTGGGTATAATAAAAAAACAATCGATATCTGGAACCATATATTCATATGTGGGTGTTGTGCTTGGGTTTATTACTACCGGCCTTCTTTATCCTCAAATATTTACAACCGAAGAAATTGGCTTGTTGAGAATATTGGTCTCATATTCTTTATTGTTTGCACAGTTTGCAGGACTTGGTATAAACACCGTGACAATTAAGCTTTTCCCTTATTTCAGAAATTATGAACGTAAGCACCATGGATATCTGGGGCTTGCATTACTTGTTTCAACAGTTGGTCTTATAATTTCGGTTGCAGCCTTTGTTCTTCTTAAGTCTTCAATACTTGACACTGATAATGAGGGAGCAGATTTATTTGCTCATTACTTCTACTACATAGTTCCTTTGATAATATTTACACTACTTTTCAATGTCTTTGATACATATTATCGTGTCCTCTACAATGCTGTAAAAGGCATTATTTATAAAGAAGTCATTCAGAGAATCTTAATACTTATCTTAATTGTCCTCTTTTTCGTCAACATCATTGATTTTCATCAAGCGGTAATCCTATATACGATTGCACTTATATCTCCTACAATACTTCTATTCCTTTCATTGATTTACAACAAACAACTTTTTCTAAACATTGATTTAAGCTTTGTAGACAGGAAATTGTCATATGAAATGATGAACGTTGGGGTTTTTGGAATCCTGGCAAGTTTTTCCGCTGTTCTGGTAATGACAATAGACACTATAATGGTTGAACGAATTCTTGGACTTAGTAGCCTCGGGGTTTATACGATTACATTCTTCTTTGGTGCATTAATACTCGTACCGCTACGTACGATGGGTAAAATTAGCTCTGTGGTTATTGCTGATGCATGGCGAGAAAATGATATTAATGTTATTAACCAGATTTACAAAAAAAGTAGTATCAGCCTTAGCGTTATTGGTTTACTCCTATTTATAGGCATCTGGGGTAATATTGACAATATTCTTCATATAATAACTGATAAATATTTGTCGGGTAAATATGTTATTCTATTTATTGGTATCGCAAGCTTATTTGATATTGCGCTTAGTATTAGTCCACACATTATAGTTAACTCTAAGCATTACAGATACCTTACATATTTCCTTATAATCTTTGCTATACTTCTTATTGTTTCCAACTATATATTAATACCAATATATGGAATTGTTGGCGCAGCTATTGCAACTTTGATTTCAAAATTTATTTACAATATTATTAAGTATTTATTTCTTTACAGTAAATACAAACTGCAACCATTTAACTTTAAAACCGTATTAGTGTATTTAATAGCTATTGTTGCATATGGAGTGTCGTTATTATTGCCGGAACAAAGAAATTATATTGTGGACATATTACTCAGAAGCAGTATTATAACAATAATATTTATGGTACCAGTTTATTATTTTAAGATCTCAACTGATATCAATAGTAAGATTGAAACCACAATTAAAAAAATAGTAACTATTATTTCATAATATGATAATTGTATAGTGTGGTATTTTTTTATTAGGAAAAAAGATGGACAGAAATTTAAAAATATGCTTTATAGGTAGTGGTACAATTTCAACTGCCATGGGCAATGTACTTGCTCAGAAAGGTAAATACGAAGTTTTTTTACTGTCGATCGAACGGGATGTTGTTGATTCAATAAGCAATGATCATATAAACCGTAAATATTTCCCAAATATTGATCTGGATAAATCTCTCAAAGCGACATTTGACAAAAGTGTACTCAGCGATTCTGATATTGTTTTTCTCGGAATTCCTTCGAATGTAGTTGTTTCATATATTTCAGAAAACAAGCAATATTTTGGTGAAGATGCTTTAATTGTTAATCTCGCGAAAGGTTTCGGGGATGGTCAGAAAATAATACCGCAGACACTTTCGAAGATTATTCCTAACCAGATTTTTAGCATGAAGGGTCCTTCCTTTGCAAGGGAGATTATAAATAATATGCCAACTGCTTTTACTCTTGCATCGAGAAGAGATAAACATTTTAAACTGTTTGAAACGGTATTTTATAATACCTCGATTCATCTAGATTTTTCAACCGACGTAACTGGTGTAGAACTAGCAAGCATTCTCAAAAATATATATGCAATAATGGTGGGCATTATCGATGCACATTTCGATTCACCTAACCTCCGGTCATTAATACTTACAAAGGCCGTTAAAGAAATGAGAACTATCATTTCTAAATTTGGAGGAGAGGAAGATACGATGTTCAATTATTGTGGTATTGGCGATTTCACGCTTACCGCTCTTAACGACCTAAGTCGTAACCGCACACTCGGACTTCTTATAGGAAAGGGTTTTTTTACTGATTATGTTTCGGGAAAAGTTGTGCTTGAGGGTAAGGTAGCGGTTAATATATTTGTTGAGGAAATAGCAAAAAAGCGAGGAATAAAAACAAAAGATCTTATGCTAAAGGAGCTTTACAAGGTTTTTAATGATGAGAAATACGACATCAATAATTTTGTATCCAATATTACTAAGATTTAGAGCTTTTAATCATCACTATTGAATTATTTTATTAATTTATCTTTCTCACTTTATAAATAATCTCTAATTTTGGTCTCAAAGTTGGATCATTGTTATCACTTGTGGCAAATGCCATCATCCTATATGGAAATTCTTCATTCAAACGTATCATAAAACCAAACCCATTATCAGGATCATTCAGAATATCTTCAATAATTAGTTTCACCCCCACATCGAGATAGTTTTGATCGGGAATGGCAGAGGGATATAGTTCAACTTGATTCTGTGTAGTAATATTTGGTTGATTATCCCAACTCACTTTATTTTCACTCCAATTAGAAGTCACTCTTTGAATCATGGAATAATTATAAGTGCCATATATATTATAAGTAGAATGTTGATCAGGTGCACTTTTTTTGCCATACAATGATAATCTGGCATCAATTATTGATGCATTTTGAGGTATGTGTGAAATGTCAAATTCTAATAATGCCCTCATAACACCTTCATTGCCACCATTCCATGTCTATGATGCAGCCCAAAAATATTCATAATCACCACCTGTAAATAAATCAATGCTGTGAATAACGGCATCTTTACCATTTAACGGGTCAGGTTGCATTGTCATCGATACAATTGTATCCATAACAACAACTGTGTCTATTACTACAACTGTATCAATTACTATTATAGTATCGATTATTATTATAGTATCAAATACGTAAACTGTGTCAATTATAATATTGCAAGGCATGCAGAACCCCCCACAATCAATCCCTGTTTCATTTTGATTTTGAATACCATCATAACATGTTTCACATATGTGATCTTCAGTTATAATAACTTGCTTACGACAGGAACCAAATAAGAGAATTAAACCATAAATGCAAAATAAAATTAGCAGTTTTTTCATTGGGTTAGGTTTTGAGTTATTAATACAATTGATTAATTCAATGATTTAACTATATCATGTAAAAGTATATATTTATTATTAAAATAAGATAGTTAATAACAAGAATATTTAAGTTCTCAGGTTATAGAGTTATCCTTGTATAGCTCATTTAATAGCATAGACATTTTCTCTGTTAAATATTTTCTGTCGTATTTATTAATAGCTGAGTTAGTAGTAGTAATTTCCCCTTTGTTAAACTGTTGATAGAGCTTAAGTATGTTATCCTTTAGATTGTCAACCTCATCGAAACCAAACGTGCTGCCACATGATGTTTCTTTAATCACATTTGCAGCATCACCATCGGTAGGTCCAATACATATTATAGGAGTGAGTGAGACTAAATACTCAAAGATTTTACCAGTAAGAATAAGCTTTGCATTTGGTGTATTATTTATAAGTAACAAAAGTAGAATTGCTCGTCTCTGTTCAATGATAACTTCGTCATGTGATAAATAATCAACTTGTTTAAGGAAATTTTTAAGACCAAATTTATTAAGAGACTCCACTGCAGAAATATCTATTTTACCTATATTGAGAATTTCAAGATCTTTAGCAAAATTTTTATTTTCATCTACTAATTGCTTAAGAGCGTCCCATAAGTTTTCCGGATTACGTGTTTTTGTTAATGAACCAATATGTGCAAGACTAAACTTTTCGCTTTTTGTTATCTCCTTAGTATTCTTTTCAATATCCTCAGTATCATACCCATTTGGGATAACTACATATTCCTTTGGCACAATCTGATTAAATTCCTTTGACATACCTGGGCTGATAACTGTAACAGTATCAGCGTATTCCAGCACTAATCTTTCTAGCCTATGATGAATTTTATCTGCGCGTTTGCCTAACTTAAGATCATTATAATAATCGATGTTTGTCCAAGGGTCTCTAAAATCAGCTAACCAGGGAATTCCGGTTTTCTGTTTCAGATGTAATCCAATCATATGCGCACTGTGAGGTGGGCCTGTGGTTACTATAACATCAATGTGATTTTTCTTTAAATATTCAGTTAATATCTTTACAGAAGGTTTTATCCAAAATTTCCGTGCATCGGGAATAAAAAAGTTACCACGAATCCAGATTGAAAGTTTTTCTATAACGCCGGATGAATAATTTTTCTCACTGAGAAAAGCAGTTTGAATATTTTCAGTTTTCTTTCTTCCAGTTAGCTTTTTATAGTAATGATAAGGTTCCCAAATCTTATTTTTAATAACCTTTACATTTTCAGGAATTTCATTTAATAGTGATTCATCAAATGATGGTATCTCAGGATTCTCAGGAGTAAAAACAATCGGTTCCCACCCGAAATTCCTTAAATACTTAACAAATTTAACCCATCGCTGCACACCACCACCTCCACTAGGTGGCCAGTAGTAGGTTATGATAAGTACTTTTTTCAATCAGAGTAGGTTATACGTTATTGTTTTCCCTTTTTGTTATTAAGTTTTTTATTTCAAACCCTATCCCTGTTATTAATAATAATATCAATAACAATGATCCGGCAAACGATATGCGTTCACCAACAACCCAAATACGTGGTTCGAATTTAAATTCAATTTCATGTTCTCCCGCTGGTACTGTTAACGCTCTGAGAACATAATTAGCCCTTAAATACGGAACATGGTATCCATCAACATAGGCATGCCAGCCTTTACTGTAATATATTTCAGAAAACACAACAAGCTGCTCTGTAGGAGACTTATAGCTGTACATGAGGTTGTTTGGCGCGTAGGAATTAAGAACAATGGAAGAAGTTGAATCCTTAATAAAGTTCTTTCCTTCAATTTGAGAGGCAAATCTAGTATCAACAATAGCAGCATTCTGTAAATTGTTCTTGCCCAACGCATTAATTTCCTCATCCGCGCTGTTTACCATAACTACATTATTCACAAACCATGCATTGCCAAATGCTGATTTATTTAATAAAGGCATCGCTTCAGGATTAACAATAACATATTTTGTGTTGAGCATATTAAGTACTTGTTGCTTTGTGAACATGCTATCAATCATTTGTAAAGTAACTCCTTTAGTAAGCACACTGGCAATCGACTGAATCTCTCCCTGTATATATCCTTCTATTATATCCTGATATCGCTGCAATTTAGCTCCATGATAACCACCAATACTCTTGTGAAAATAGGAGCAACTAGCATCATTAAAAGTACTACTAGATAAATCAAGTACTCTAAAATCTGGATTGTGATCGTTAAGTATGTAATTATCAGCAGCACTCGCAGTAAACGGAACATCAAATTGTTTTGCTCTGATAAAATTATCGTTGTTTAAATATCTGCGGTTTACAGAAACCATATCGATTATAATCAATACGCCTAATCCTGCTATCAACCAGCTTCTTTTAATTTTATTTAAGGAGTAAAGAAACACAAGTAAAGCAGCAAGTGTGACAAAAATTAGACTACGCATTGCCTCAGCTTTGAAAATAGCGATCCTTACATTTTCGAGACTTGTGAGGTAAATATTTACCTGCGCAGCGTTATTACCTTTCATTAGTTCAGCAAATTGTGCTTTTTCGCTAGTATTTAAAAAATCAAAAAATACAGAAGGAGCGATATAAAATAGTAGAACTATTCCACCTGTGAACCCAAATGAATAATACAATGAGTTCTTTTTTGTTTTAAGAATAGCAGGATCTGACACCAACTTTCCCAATGCTAAGAATGCAAGTATTGGAATTGCTAGTTCAGCAATTACCAGTATCATAGAGACTGCCCTGAATTTATTATAGCCTGGGATATAATCAATAAAGAAATCAGTAAAAGGCATCCAGTTCCTTCCCCAGGCAAGAAGGATTGACAGAACAGTAACTATAAGTAACACCCATTTTAACCTATTATTAACAATGAATAAACCCAGAATAAATAAAAACATAACAATAACGCCTACATAAACCGGACCTGAGGTCCCTGGTTGATCGCCCCAATAAGCATTACTTTGCTGTGCAATGGCATTTCTGTATGCAGGGTCAGCTTCTTTAATAGCATCTACATTTCCGAGTAATCCTGATGCGCCGCCTTTCACGTTTGGCATCATAAACGACCATGTTTCGCCAACTCCATAGCTCCATGCTGTAATGTAATCTCTATCGAGGCCACTAGATTTGTTAGCTGCATTTTTGGTTAATTCTGGTGTGCCACGCATTGTGTCTTTTCCATAGTCATATGTTGCCCATAAATTTGTCGTATATGTGGAAATTGCTAATATTGCTGCAACCAAAAGTATTCCGGTTGCTTTTAAAAAATGAACCATCTGTTTTTGAGTTATGGCTTCAATTAATTTAAAGATTCCATAAACAATAACAATTATCAATAAATAATAAGTTATCTGAAGATGCCCAGATTTTATTTCTAGTGCAAGAGTCACAGCAGTCAATAGCGCTCCTTGCCAGTATTTTCCTCTAAAGGCCAGTATTATTCCCGCCAATACAGGTGCCATATATCCTATTGCATGTGCTTTTGACGTATGACCAGCGCCGAGAATTATAAAGAAAAAAGATGACAGAGCAAAAGCAATTGCCCCGACAAGACTCACCCAAGGATCAATTTTAAGCGCAAGTAATAAAACAAAAAAGCCAAGAAAATAAAGGAACACATAATTAGCAGGATAAGGTAACCAAAGTGTTATGATTTTGTCAACATGTGAAATGAAATTTCCAGAATATTGAACTGAAATTTGCCATGCAGGCATACCTCCGAACATTGAATTGGTCCAAAGAGCTTCTTCTCCTTTAGCTTCACGATGGTCGACAATTTCTTTCGACATACCCTTGAACATTGCAATATCATGTTGCTTTAGTTTTTTCCCCTCCAATAATGGTGAGAAATACATGAGAGTTATAATTAAAAATGCTATAATGGCGGTAAAGTATGCAATAGCACTTTTTTTGATTTTCCTTTTATCCATCATCAAACTGTTTACAAATATAGTTGTTGGTATTATAATTATTCATTGTCAACATCTTCAAAATCAACATACTCGCCAAAGTCTGTATCTTCTTGTGATTTTTTTGTCTGCTTTGATTTAATACTTACGTCCCCTTCTGTCTTTTCATTATAGTCGGTCTTTGGAAATCCATTCATTTGACTGAATTTATTCTGTTGATTTTTCATAAACCTTGTGATAATCCATGGTACAACATATCTAAAAAATAGCTTAAAGCCATAGTATATTATAACAACTACAAATAAAAATCTGAGCAAAGCCTCCATCAAATTGATTTTTTAATGCCCTGCGAATTTATTACTTTTTGCCGAACTGATATCTGAAAATTCCATCGTATTGTTAATTTGAAAGGTTTCAAAAAAGGTGAGATTGAAGTGGAAATTATTTTTAACTCACACTTTTGATTACAAAAATCTAATTTCAGAGGAACGATGGAACTGGGAATAGAATAACTCTTATAAACTAAAAAGGGAGATATGCTAGCATACCTCCCAAATATTATTATTTATTTAACCGCTAACTTAACTAGCGCATTTTATCAGAAACAGAGAGTCTTTTTCTTCCTTTTGACCTTCTTCTTTTAAGCACTTTACGGCCATTAACTGTTGCCATCCTTTCACGGAACCCGTGTTTATTTTTTCTCTTTCTTACCGATGGTTGAAATGTTCTTTTTGTCATCGCCTTATAATTTTCTTTAGGGAGTGCAAAAGTAGAAATTTATTTGATATCTCAAAACAAATTAACTACAAAAGATTTTTATTAATAGTTCGCTACCTTTGCTGAACTTAATATTATTTTTTTGGAGCATTTTTCAAGGTCTCCACTAGGAAATCCCAAAATAGTTGCACAGATTCAATATTTACCATTTCATCTGGTGAATGGGGATTACGAATTGTTGGACCAAATGAAATCATATCCCAATTAGGGTATGTAGCTCCAAGTATTCCACACTCAAGTCCAGCATGTATTACCTTAACTTCAGGAACTTTGCCAAATTTATTATTATAGACTTCTTTCATTTCTTTTAAGATAGAAGAATCAGGATTTGGTTTCCATCCTGGGTATGAACCTGAACTTTTTGCTTTAGCACCAGCTGCTTCAAAAACTTTTCTTATTTCAGCTCCAAGATTATCCTTATCATCATCTATTAAACTACGCTGCAAGCTGGCAAGTTCAATTTTACCTCTTCCTGATTTAACGATAGCCAGGTTTGTGGAGGTTTCAGTTATACCTTTTACACTTTCACTCATTTTAATCACGCCGTTTGGGCAGTTAGCTACAGCATTATAAAGATTAGCTTGAGTTTTTTCGTCGATAAGTTTCTTTGGCTTTTTAGCTTTTTCACAAGTAATAACAGCACCAGGATCGGCCTCTTTAAATTCATCTTGTACTATCGCTTCAAACTCAGTTACAAATTGTTCAAAATCAGCTTTGTTTGCTTCAGGAACAACTACAATTGAAAAAGATTCTCTCGGAATAGCATTGCGGAGGCTTCCTCCATCAATTTGCGCAAGACGTAGTCCATATTTTTCACTAGCCTTAAGAAGCAGGATATTCATTATTTTATTGGCATTACCTCTGCCATAATTAATATCAAGACCAGAGTGACCACCTTTGAATCCTTTAACACTTACCTTAAATGTTGTCATTCCTTCAGGGACATCTTCGGAAGTATATTTAAACACACCAAAAGTATCAATGCCACCAGCACAACCAATATAAAGTTCACCTTCGTCCTCTGAATCAAGGTTAATAAGTATGTCACCATCTAGTACACCGGCTTTAAGATTTTCAGCACCTGTCATGCCTGTTTCTTCATCCATTGTAATAAGAGCTTCAACGGGTCCATGTACAAGTTCTTTATCTTCTAATACAGCCATTGCAGCTGCGATACCCATACCATTATCAGCACCAAGGGTAGTGCCTTTTGCGGTTACCCAGTCACCATCCACGTAAGCATCAATCGGATCTTTTTCAAAATCATGATCGGTATCTGAATTTTTCTGTGGAACCATATCCATGTGGCCCTGTAATATTATACCTTTACGATCTTCCATGCCTTCAGTAGCAGGCTTTTTGATAATTACATTTCCAATTTCATCGACAATAGTTTCAAGGCCGAGATTCTCCCCAAATTTTTTCAAGAATTCTCTAACTTTTTCTTCTTTTTTGGATGGGCGTGGTATTTGTGTAAGTTCATAGAAGCTTTTCCAAACAGCTTCCGGTTTAAGTTTTAATATGTCTTTACTCATTATATTTTTGTTTTATTGATTATTTCTGAATATTAGGAAGTTCAAGTCCATACCCTTTTTTCTTGTCTTCAGCTTTAAGCAAAAATCCAAATACTACCGCTAAAATTGTAAGCCCTACAAATATTAACCATGTATTTGCATAATCAAACATGGGAATTTCACCGATAGTTCTTAATTCTTGTACTTTATCTGCAATCTCATTTGCAGGAACTCCACTATCTCTGAAAGCTTGAATTGCTGCATCAGTTTTTTCATTAATTCCCGGATTTGTTTTATCAAGTACAACTCCTAATAGAATCGGAACAAGCATCAACCCAATATTTTGAACGTAGAAAATTAATGCATAAGCAGAACCCAATTGTTTATCAGGGATAATTTTAGGAACTGAAGGCCACATTGCTGATGGAACCAGAGAAAATGCAATTCCTAACAAAACAACAGCTAAGATTGCTGTCCATGTTTCTGTAAGTGATGGAATATAAAAGATTGTATGCACAACTACCAGAAGTACAGCTCCAATTATCATAATAGTTGCACCTTTTCCAATTTTATCATATACATAACCAAACAATGGTGTTAATAACATTGTGCCAAAAGGTAGAATTGATGGTATATCTCCAGCTGTACCAGGGTCAACTCCGAATTTATTTACCATTAACCCAGATGAAAATTTATAGAATGGGAAAACTGCTGAGTAAAACAGCAAGCATAAAATTGTAATATACCAGAATCCTCTACTTGTGATAATAAGTTTAAGGTCGGATAAATGGAATGGATCTTCTTCGACTGCACTATCTTGTAACTGCTTGTCTAGCCTAGAATCCATTATTGTGTATACGATGAAAAGAATTAATGCTATACAAAGGGCAATTGTACCTACCAATACTGACGTTGGAATATCAATTGCATTTGCAATACGAGGTGCTCCAAAGAGAGCAATAAAAGACCCAAAACGCGCTAACGCCATTTCTGTACCCATGGCAAGAGCCATTTCTTTACCTTTAAACCACTTTACAATAATTCTTGAAACCGTTATCCCAGCTCCTTCTGCTCCAACACAGAATATTGCAAAGCCTGCTGCTGATACAAAAACTCTGGAATCAATACCAATTATTTCCGTTCCAATTGCAAAATTACCAGCAAATGCCCAGTATTTAATAATAGCGCCCAGAATCATCACAATTCCTGAACTTACAGCTGTGAATCTTATCCCCATCTTATCCAAAACGATTCCTGCAAAAATTAACATAAATGCAAAAACATTTAAATAGCCCTGGGCACCAGTTACAATTCCCCATTCTGAACCACTCCAACCATAAGTACTTTGTATCAAAGTTTGAAGAGGTGATAGTACTTCCATAAATGTATATGCTATTAACATACATAAGGAAACTAATACCAGAACAAACCATCTTACTCCGACATTATCTCTCAAAGACTTTTTAATTTCTTCTGTCATTTTCTAAGTTTTTATATGAACAGGCGAAATTAAGATAAATTGTTTAAGAAGAGTTATAAATAAATTAATAAGAGAATATGGATCTTGAATTAATTTTAAATATTTCGCGACTGCGGTTTTTGATGGTTACCAAATGTAAATAGTTAGATGTGCTATTGGTAGTATCCGTAATATCTTATCTGTAAATATGAACAAGTTTCTTGGTTTCAAAATAATCGTCTTTAAAATAGTCAGAAATATTATAAATCTTTTTCTTAACCTTCCTTATTTCATTTAATTCTTTCTGAATTTCTCCACCCTTTAAATACAGAATACCATTTGGAATTTGATTGAATGATTTGTTGTGAAATTTATAAGAGGTCCATCGTAAGAAATCAGGCAGAGATGTTACAGCTCTGCTGATAATAAAATCAAATGTCTGGTTTACCTGCTCAATTCTTTGTTGCTCCGCTTCAACATTTTTTAGTCCCAGATTTTGCACAACTTCATTAACTACTTTAATTTTTTTCCCAATAGAATCAACAAGAAAAAACTTAACTTTTGGAAAGAAAATAGCAAGAGGAATTCCAGGAAATCCGCCACCTGTTCCTGCATCCATTATTTCTGTATGACTTTTAAATTCTACAACTTTAGCAATTGAAAGCGAGTGTAATACGTGATGTAAATAAAAGTTGTTTATATCCTTGCGGGAGATAACATTAATCTTCTGATTCCATATCCTATATAATTCCCCAAGTTGAGTTATTTGCTGTTTTTGCAATTCAGTAAGTGTTGGAAAATATTTGAATATTATTTCTTGATTCATAAAATTCTAAAATTTAGATCATAAAAGTATTAAAATTGATATCAGTAAATTAAAAATAAGATTTAATAATCACAACATTGCTACAATGAACAAGGGTTAATCAAGGGTTAATAACAATGTTTTGTGTAAAAGTACGTTTTATCAGATAAGATAAAGCTAATTATTCAGGTACATTTGTTACTACCAATTGATTACAATCTTGACTAAGCCGAATAAACAAGTTACAAGCCTTCTTTTAGCTACTGTCATCCTTATGTCAGTTACAAGTCTAGTAGCTCAAAAAAGAATAGCAACACTAGAGTATATTGAAACCTATAAATCCATTGCTATTAAGAAACAAAAGAAGTATCGGATCCCTGCATCTATTACACTTGCTCAGGGTATATTAGAATCTGGTAGCGGAAATAGTAAGTTGGCACGTAAAGCAAATAACCACTTTGGAATTAAATGCCATAAAGGATGGACAGGCAAAAAATATCACACAGATGATGATGCGAAGAACGAGTGCTTTCGTAAATATAAAAAAGCTGAGGATTCGTATAAAGACCATTCTGAATTTCTAACACAAAGAGGCAGGTATTCATTTTTATTTGAGTATAAAACAAATGATTACAAGAAGTGGGCCTATGGATTAAAGCAAGCAGGATATGCTACAAACCCAAAATACCCTCAACTGTTAATTAAGATTATAGAGAAGTATAATCTGGATAAATATGATAAAAAGGTTAAAAAGAAACAAGACAAAAAAACAGATATTAAAAAGGAAAATTACATTGCCATTTCTACTGCAAATTTTAAGCAGGTTGACAGATGGTCTTCAGGAAGAAAGATATATGAAAATAATGGTGTTAAACTTATAATAATTGAAAAGGGTGACACATTCAATGGCCTTGCTGATGAATTTGATATTTACCGTTGGCAATTCAAAAATTATAACGATTTAGAAAAGAAACATGTACTAAAGATTGGTGAAGTAATATATCTTGAGAAGAAAAAACGGAAAGCTGATAAAAAATATAAGACTCATGTTATTAACGCCAGAGAAACAATACACTACATTTCACAACTCTACGGAATTAGCTTAAAAAGAATATACAAATTGAATAATCTCCCGAAGGGGATTCAACTAGAAGAAGGTAAAAAAATCAAGTTGAGATAGTTGAGGCACCGAAGTTAGTTTTGTTACTTTGGATTTCTATTTTTTCAAAGAATTCAATTGTTCTTCAATAACCTTTTTACGTGCTTCAGCATCTGCCTGCTTTTTACGTTCGTTCTCAACCACAGCAGATGGAGCGTTATTTACAAATCTGTCATTTGATAATTTTTTCATCACAGATTTTAAAAATCCATTTGTATAATTAAGCTCATTTTCTAGCTTTGCAATCTCTTCCTCTACATCGATATTCGAATCGATAGGAATATAGAATTCCTGGGCACCTACTGTAAATATAATCGAACCCTCAGGCTTTTCTTCAACAATTTCAATTTTTTGAACATTACCAATCTTTGCAACAACTGGAAAGTAAATGCTCTGTGATAGAGATCCATTTTTAACAAGCATTTCAATGCTCTCTTTTTGAGGAATATTCTTATCTTTACGTACATTCCTGATTCCAACAATAATGCTTTCTGCGCTTTCAAATGCATCAATTATACTACTGTCAAATTTAACTGCAACTTGAATATTTGAGATTATTAAATCGTTACCTTCCTCTCTATCTCTTAATAAATGCCAAACTTCTTCTGTTATAAAAGGCATAAATGGATGAAGAATCTTCATCAGATTCTCAAAGAATGTAATTGAACTTTCTAGAGTATCAGGATCAATTGGTTGCTGGTAAGCCGGTTTAACAATCTCAAGATACCAACTGCAAAAGTCGTCCCAAATGAGCTTATATATAGCCATCAATGCATCTGAAATTCTAAACCTTAAAAAATGATCTTCTATATCACTCAATGTACTGTTAAGCTTTTCATTGAACCACTGAATTCCAAGTTTATTATTTTCAGTTTGTTCCAGATCTGAGTCCACTTTCCATCCCTTTAACAGCCTAAGTGCATTCCAAATTTTATTACTAAAATTCCTACCTTGTTCGCACAAAACAGGATCGAAAGGAAGATCGTTTCCGGCAGGTGCGGTTAATAGCATACCTATACGTACACCGTCGGCACCATATTGTTTTATAAGATCAAGAGGGTCAGGTGAGTTACCAAGAGTCTTTGACATCTTGCGGCCAATTTTGTCACGTACAATACCTGTAAAATAAACATTTTTAAAAGGGATATCCTTCCTATATTCAAGCCCAGCCATTATCATTCGTGCTACCCAAAAGAAAATTATATCTGGACCGGTAACCAAATCATTAGTAGGATAATAATATTCGATATCATTATTACCAGGATTTCTAATTCCATCAAAAACAGAAATTGGCCATAACCATGACGAAAACCAAGTATCAAAAACATCTTCATCTTGCTTAATATCTTCAGCAACCAAATCTGGTAGGTTATGTTCTTCCTCGGCCTTTAATATTGCCTCTTCAATAGTTTTGGCAACAACAATCTCACCATTAGGTAAATAATATACAGGAATCCTTTGGCCCCACCATAACTGACGAGAGATATTCCAATCTCTAAGGTTTTCCATCCAGTGACGGTAAATATTTTTATACATTGGTGGATGAAACTTAATATCACCATTTTCCACAACATTAAGTGCAGCCTTACTAAACTCACTCATCCTTAAAAACCATTGTAACGACAACTTTGGTTCAATAACTGTATTGGTGCGTTCCGAATAACCTACCTTATTTACATAATCTTCAGTTTTGTCAAGATTACCTGCTTTTTTCAGGTCAATTAATATTTCATCGCGAACAGCAAAACGATCTTTACCGGTATATAATTCGGCACTTGTACTCATAGTGCCATCATCATTAAAAATATCAATTGTTTTTAGCTTATGCTTGATGCCTAATTCGTAATCGTGCACATCATGGGCAGGCGTGATTTTTAAGGCTCCTGTACCGAATTCCCGATCAACATATTCGTCAGTAATAATTGGAACAGCTCTATTGACAAGTGGAACTATCACATTCTTTCCATGAAAGGAGAGAAATCTTTCATCTTTCGGATGAACACAAACAGCAGTATCACCTAGTATAGTTTCTGGTCGTGTGGTAGCAATTGTGATAAAGTTATTTTCATCTTCAACTTTATATTTAAGATAATAAAGTTTTGATTGTAATTCTTTATGAATTACTTCCTCATCACTTACGGCAGTTTTGGCCACAGGATCCCAGTTTACCATACGGATACCCCTGTATACTAAGTCTTTATTATAAAGATCGATGAATACATCAATTACTGATTCATACAAGGAGTCGCTCATTGTAAAAGCTGTACGTTCCCAATCGCATGAGGCTCCAAGCTTTTTTAATTGTTCAAGAATAATTCCGCCGTGCTTATGTGTCCATTCCCAAGCATGTTCAATAAACTTTTCACGTCCAATATCTTTTTTGTTAATATTTTCGGCTCCCAGTTTATCTACAACTTTAGCTTCAGTTGCAATTGATGCATGGTCGGTGCCCGGAATCCAACATGCATTTTTTCCCTGCATACGAGCTCTGCGAATCAGGACATCTTGAATTGTATTGTTTAACATATGACCCATGTGTAATACACCTGTAACATTAGGAGGTGGTATTACAATTGTAAATGGTTCCCTGTCATCGGGTACCGAATGAAAATAGTTTTTATTCATCCAGTAGCTATACCATTTATCCTCTGTTAAAGCAGGATTATACTTGCTGGGCATGTCCATAGAAAGTCAATTTATTCTGAGAGGCAAAAATATAAAAGTTAAGGTTAAGTTTTAGATTGAAAAGATGAAATGCTAAAGTATTCTGGAACAAATTACAAATACTTTATTTATAAAATTAAATGTGAAAAATAATATGTCAACTCGTTGTTTTCTCAAATCCCAATATAGTTTTCGTACATAAGTAACACCACTAACTTAAATAAAGAATCAGATCCTCTGCATTTACTAAGGCTCCAGAATCTAAAACTATACTTCCAATCTGTGAATCTTCTGTGGCAGTTATTGTAGTTTCCATTTTCATAGCTTCAATAACAAACAAAGGGTCGTTCTTTTTAACTTTCTGTCCTTTTTCAACAAATACTTTTGACAATAATCCCTGTAAAGGGGAGGCGATTTGTTTTGGATCGGAATTATCAGCTTTTATATTTTCAATCACTTCGATACCCAAAGATGTGTCCTTTACCTCTATATTACGTGCTTGCCCATTAACACTGAAAAACAAGGTGCGAAAACCTTCCTCATTTGCTGGACCTACCGAAAGAAGTTTTACGATTATAGTTTTCCCTTTTGCAATTTCTACAAAAACCTCTTCATTCTCTTTCAATCCATAAAAGAAATTTAGAGTAGGGATCTTTGATATATTCTCGTAAATTCTAATTTTTTCACTATAATCCTCATAAACTTTTGGATATAGTTTGTAAGAAATAAAGTCGGTGATATTTAATTTACGGGTAACATTATTTTTGAATTTTTCATTAAATGTGATAAATTCATTATCGAAATCTACTGATTCTAGATGTGCATTGGGCAGGGAGGAATATGGCTTTTTATCTTTAAGGATAATTTTCTGTAACTCCGGAGGGAACCCTCCCTGAGGTTGTCCAAGATCACCACGGAAAAACGCCTGGACTGATTCAGGCCAGGAGATAGTATCACCTTTATCGAGAACATCGGAGGCTTTTAAATTGTTGGTTACCAGATAAAGAGCCATGTCGCCAACAACTTTAGAACTTGGCGTCACCTTTACAATGTCGCCAAACAACTGATTGACATCAGCGTAGGTATCTTTTACGTCCTCAAATCGGTCGGCAAGTCCCAGAGCTGTCATTTGAGGAATTAGGTTTGAATATTGCCCTCCAGGTATTTCATGCTTAAATACTTCTGCGGTTCCAGCTTTCAGACCTGACTCGAAGGGATAATAGTATTCTCTTACCACTTCCCAATAATTGGAAAATTTGTTGAGCTTGGCAATGTCCATTTTATTTTCCCGTTCATGAAATTGCATAAACTCCAACATTGAATTAAAATTAGGTTGAGCTGTTAGTCCTGAAAGTCCACCTATTGCCACATCAACAACATCAACTCCTGCTTCTACAGCTTTCAAATAAGTCGCTATTTGTAAAGCTGATGTATCATGAGTGTGTAGATGGATAGGTAGATTTATTGTTTCTTTCAGAGCTGTTATTAGTTCTGTGGCAGCGTAGGGTTTTAACAAACCAGCCATATCTTTTATGGCCAATATATGGGCCCCTGCATTTTCAATATCTTTTGCAAGCTGGAGATAATAATCCAGATTATACTTTGTTCTCTTGACGTCTAATATATCACCGGTGTAACACATGCTAACTTCTGCCAGACCTTTGGTGTTCTTACGCACATAACCTATACTTGCTTCCATTGCTTTAAGCCAATTAAGGGAGTCAAAAATGCGGAAGATATCAATTCCATGTTCCCATGCTTGTGTTATAAATTTTTCGATAAGGTTATTAGGGTAGGCAGTATATCCAACAGCATTAGAACCCCGGATAAGCATCTGTAACAGAATGTTAGGAATTCTATTTCGCAAAAAGTTAAGGCGGCGCCAGGGATTTTCCTGTAAAAACCTAAGGCAAACATCAAATGTAGCACCGCCCCACATTTCTATACTAAAAATCTCAGGATGATTTCTGGCAAAACTCTCTGCAACAGCCAACAAATCGTATGAGCGCATTCGTGTAGCAAGCAATGATTGATGGGCATCACGGAAGGTGGTGTCTGTATAATGTATCTTTTTTTCACTTCTTAACCACTGAGTGAACCCTTCTGGGCCAAGGTCAGTTAGTAAATTCTTTGTTCCTTTTGAGAAATTTTTACTTGCATCGAAATCAGGAACTTTTGGAGTTGTAAACTTGCGATTCTTATCAACAAACTTCACATCGGGATTACCATTTACGATAACTTCTCCAAGGTATTTAATGATCTTCGTTGCACGATCACGTCGTGGTTTTAAGACAAATAATTCTGGATTATCCTTAATCAGATTAACTGTTGCATTTCCCTCTACAAAACTCTTGTGGAGAATAATATTTTCCAGGAAAGGAATATTCGTTTTTACACCTCTGATTCTAAATTCAATAAGTGCTCTTGCCATTTTACGAACTGCTCCCTCAAGAGTATGTGAATGGGAAGTGATCTTCACGAGCATGGAATCAAAAAACGGGCTTATTTTAACCCCCTGGTAAATACTTCCTGCATCCAACCTTATTCCAAATCCACTGGCTATACGATAGGTCGATATTGTGCCATAATCGGGTTTAAAATCATCCCGCGGATTTTCAGTAGTGATGCGGCATTGTATTGCAAAACCGTTAGTTGTAAGATCTTCCTGTGAGTGTATTTTAATTTGAACATCACCCAGTTTATAACCGCCGGCAATAAAAATTTGTGCTTTAACTAAGTCTCTATTGGTAACCACTTCTGTTACTGTGTGTTCCACTTGTATGCGTGGATTTACTTCAATGAAATATATTTCCTTGTCTTCAACCAAAAATTCTACGGTTCCAATGTTGTTGTACTTAACTTCTTTACATATTTTTATAGCGTAGTCGTACAGCTTTTCCTTAACCTCCTTATCCAGGTTTAAAGATGGAGCTACCTCCACGACTTTCTGATATCTTCTCTGAACAGAACAGTCTCTTTCGAAAAGATGGACAATATTACCATGGTTATCAGCCATTATTTGTACTTCAATATGTTTGGGATTTCCAATATATTTTTCAATAAATAAAGTACCATCACCGAAGGTATTTCGTGCCTCATTTTGCGCTGACACATAATTATTCTCCAATTGCCCAGCCTCGCTAACTAAGCGCATACCACGTCCTCCACCTCCGGCTGCAGCTTTTATCATCACAGGAAAACCAATTCGCTTTGCCTCCTCAAGTGCGATTTTCGAATCGCTGAGTGGCAATTTGCTACTAGCAATTATTGGAACACCGCATTTTTCAGCTATTTCTTTAGCATTAATCTTGTTTCCAAGTAGATCCATTACTTCAGGTCGCGGACCAATAAATATGATCCCATTTTCTTCGCATCTTCTGGCAAATTCGGTATTCTCAGAAAGGAATCCATAACCGGGATGAATGGCATCAACATTCAATTTAGTTGCAAGGTTAATAATCTCTTCAATATTTAAATAAGGTTTAAGAGGATCTGTGTCGGCACCTATCTGATAAGCTTCGTCTGCTTTGAAACGGTGTCGTGAATAGCGATCTTCATAGGTGTAAATAGCAATAGTTGTTAAATTTATCTCAGTGCATGCCCTGAAGACCCTGATGGCTATTTCGCCTCGGTTGGCGACCAGTACTTTTTTAATTTCCATGATTGTTTGCCTAAAATATCTACAGATTTCCTCAAATTTACGAAGTATTTTTGTTTTTTCAACGAATAGATTTGTATGTTTATTAACACTAGCTATTCTATTTGGATTCCATTTAAATAATGCCCCTGAGAACAGTACTTTTACTTTTTGAAAACTATTTCTAAAAATAGATTTAACCGCAAAAAACTTAATGAAATGGGATTCACCTGTTTAGCTATTGATCAAAGGTCGGGAAATAAAATCTGGTATGTACAAAAATAATATCGGGCTTTGGAAACTTGATTTTTCAGGAAATACTATTTGGACAAATTATTTTGTCGCTTTTTTTTCTCCTCACGTTTTCTTTTCCTAATATCCTTTTTATCCGTACCCAGAACAGTTTTAATTTCTTTTTTGGGTTTATTATCCATTCCAGGAATAATTGTGCCCAATATACCACTCTGCAATGTTTTCCAAAGAAAATTACCTAACCCCTTATACATCACTCTATTAAAAAACATTGACTCAACACGATTTTCTTTATTTTTTGCTGGATTATTTTTATTTATTATCTGGTTAGCAGCCCATGAAAGAAATTTATTAGTCTTTTTCATGTCTTTTCTAACTACAATACCATTCAGGTCATGATATAGCATCGTCATTTCTCCCATTGAGTAAGTAGGATTTGCACGAGCCTTAAAACTTAGACCGTCCAGATAGCCACTTTTAAATTTAACTCCAATTGCAGGAAGTGTAACGTTGTTAAATAATTCCATATCCCCGTTGCCAAGCCATCCGTTAAATGAAAAAGTATCAGCAATACTTCTCATTGGGAAATAAATATTTACTCCCATTGGTATTTTCTTCTGAAGTTTAGCTTGCAATCTTATCGACATAACTGTACCTTTAACTATACTGTCAAATATCGAAGTGATGTCTTTGACCTTTACATTTAGTTTACCAAGTGTAACAACCATGGGTTCTTCCATCATGTCGTGCCTCTCAGCATAAATAAGTTCACTGTCATTAATGATTAAGCTATCTATATACAAATCCTGCTTAAGCGATTTTAACAATTGTTGGGGCAATTTGGGTCTTTTTTTTGTGTCAAATGGACGACGTTTGTCTTTGAATATACTGAGTTTCATGTTGTGGATCAAAACATCCGACATGAAAATTTTTGAGCTCCGAATTATATTTAGTGGATAAAGAGAGTTAAATTCTGCTTTTTCGATTTCACAATTATATATTTCATATTGAAACTCACTCAACTCAACCATACTACTTTGGCTATATCTGGGTGTAATTTTTAATTTTTTGAAAATGAGTTGATTTTGATTCATGTTAAAACTCATATCATCAAATGATAATATATATTTATCTCCAGGGAGTTGAAACCTTTCATCTGACATGTGAAAATCAAAATCTTTAAGCATTAACCTAAAACTTGATGAATCATCCTCATTCTTTATTAAAGCTATATTTTTTATTTGGACATTAAAACTCTTTGTTTGAAAAATTGTGTCGTTATGTTTTATATCAATTATGTTGAAAGCAAAATCCTTTACTAAAAACCTGTTTAGAATAGCACCGTTAATACCTGGTAAAACAATGCTGTCTATATTGAATGGAGTGGCTGGTTTGTCGACTTTTTTTGCCTTTGGAATGGTACTCTTGCCTGATGTCAGCAAATCTATTTTCGCATTTTTAATAACAAAACTTCCAACATCTACATACTTGTCAGCAATAAAAGAGATAACGCCAATATATCTTACTCGTAGGTTGGGTATGTTAATCCGGAATCCTTTTTTTTGTGACCACTTTTGTAGTTTGATCTGACTTATAAGTAAACTATCTGGTTCAATTTGTACATCTTTCAGTATTAATGTCATGGTAAACAGATTTACCTTAACATTACCAACGCTTATTTTATAATCTTTCTTTTCACTGCTAGATAAAGAATCCTCAAGTCGGTTTTGTAGTATATTTCCAATGATGAATTGGGCAACTAAGATTAACAAAACAAGCGAGGCAATAACAATGGATGTTATAACCAGTAATTTCTTGTACTTTTTAAGAAACAGCATGGGTTTTTGCATTGGTTTATGCAAATATAACTATTTTATTCTTAAGAGATTATAGCCTGCTAATTTGGAACGTAACGGCATTAAATCTTTGACTTTAGCCAATGCTTCGATTTTAAGTATCCCCATGAAGCAATACTTAGCAAGAACCCATAAACTAGTTCAGATGTCCATGCGCCAAAAACATCGGTTTTAAATACAAATATCAAAACATAAATGTAACTTACGTAAATCAGCAAAACGATTATTTCAATAGAGAGTGAAATAGTAGTTTTACCAGTACCTGAAACACTGTTTAATAATACAAATCCAACCGAAAGGAACAAAGCTCCAATGTTTACTATATATAATACAGGTGCTCCCATATCAATCAATTCCTTCTGATTAGTGTATATCTCAATAATCATTCTTGGGAAAAATAATCCAAAGCTTACAATAATGAGAACACCACAAAAGCTCATTAATGTAATTCTATAAATAAGTGAAAATACTTCATCCTGTCTTTTTTGACCGATTAAATAACTTACCAATGTATTAGTCGTTGCCGCAAATCCCCAAATTGGTATCATTGCAATAACATAAACACTTCTGATAATATTTGATACAGCCAGAGCCATCTCACCTATCTTTTCAACGAAAAGAAAGAATACAAACCAAACTGACAGAGAAACGAACTGTTGGATCATCATAGGGATTGATACGCCAAAAATTTTCGCGAGTTTTTCCAATCTAAATCTAGCAAAACAAAACAAATCGTACTTTTTATAATCTATTATAGTAAGAGTGTAGATCACAAAAAATATCATAGCTGAGATTTCTGCAACAACTGAAGCCAGGGCTGCGCCACGAATTCCCATCTCAGGCATACCTAAATTGCCAAATATTAAACCATAGTCTAAAAATATATTTACAGCAGCAAGTACAAGGGTTGTATAAGTAATTACTTTTGTTTTAGCTATCCCAACATAAAATGATCTGAAAGCCATATTGATAAATGCAAAGAAAATTCCATATGCGCGTATATCCAGAAAAGCGATGGAATCTGTATAAATTGCAGTTGAATCAATAGAGAACCTAAGGAGATCTACTGAAACATACTTTAAAAGTATAAATATAAGTATAGCCAAAAAGGTTAAGAAAATAATAGTATGGATAACTATTTCGCCAATGTCTTTGAACTTGCCCTCACCTAACCTACGTGCAATTATTATTTGAGCCCCTGTGCCAAATCCAAGTCCTAACATAATTACAGCCAAGTAAAATAACCCGCCAATGGCACCGGCACCAAGTGCTATTTCACCCACTCTTCCTAAAAACGCAGTATCAGTAAAGTTTATAATATTTTGAGCAATACTGCCCAAAATAATGGGATAAGCAACCAACCAAATTCGGTTATATGTAATTTTAGTATTAGTCATAAACGCGGCAAAGATAGGAAAGAGTTTGATTGTTCGATTGCTCAATTATGATACCCATCTCAGTAATTTTGCCCAATTAAAAATATTTTTAATTTTGAAAAAAAACTACATGAGACCAACGTTTAGAAAAGATGTTCAATACTATAAATTTTGCCTCTACGGGTTTTTTAAAAACCTTCGTTTTTTTGATGCTTTCCTGATGCTTTTTTTCTTGGAAAAAGGAATAAATTTCCTCGAAATAGGAATTCTTTATTCAACACGGGAAATAGTAATATTAATTATGGAAATACCAAGTGGAGTAATTTCTGATGCATTGGGCAGGAGAAAAACACTGATTGCTTCATTTCTTGCTTACATAATTTCATTCATTGTATTCTACTTTTCACAAAGTTACATAAGTCTTCTTTTAGCAATGATATTATTCGCAGTGGCAGATGCAACCAGAACCGGAGTACATAAAGCAATGATTTTCCAATATCTGAAAATAAATAATTGGAGTATGCATAAGATTGATTATTATGGACATACTAGATCATGGTCTCAGTCGGGTTCAGCAATCTCAGCACTTCTGGCTGCATTTTTTGTATTTTATACCGAAAGATATGATGTTGTTTTCATTGCTTCAATTGTACCCTATCTTGCTGATATGACACTAATTTATTCGTATCCTAAATATCTTGATGGAGAGATAGTACATTTATCAAGCAAGAAGATAAAACAAAAATTCAGTATAGTGATAAGGGCTTTTGCCCAAACTATAAGGCACTTAAGCTTTTTCAGAATACTAACGAACCTTTCAATTTACACCGGATATTACAAAGCAGTAAAAGATTATATCCAGCCCCTGTTAAAGTATGTTGCACTAAGCATACCCTTCTTTGCATATTTAAATAACCAAAAGAAAATTGCAATTATAATTGGCATCATCTATTTTATAATTTATTTACTTACTGCATTGGTCTCCAGATACTCAGGAAAATTCACAAAACTTTTTAAATATCTGAACATCCCAATGAACATTACCGTGTCAATAGGACTAGCAATCGGAATAATTACAGGATTGACTTTCCAATTAGGGTTTTATATTTTGCCGATAGTTGGGTTTATAATTGTTATGATAATTGAAAATTTGAGAAAACCAATTGGAATAGGATTAGTAGCGAACATATCAAAGGATGAATCGATGGCAACAACTTTGTCCGTTACATCGCAGACTAAATCTCTATTTGCAGCCATATTAGCTCCCATTATAGGCTTGATAGCTGATACATATAATCCGGGAATGGGAATTACCATCATTAGTATTTTAATTTTGTTAGGATTACCGTTTTACTGGTTGAAGCGACAACACGTTTAAAAATATTTGTACATTTACCGCCGTTCAAAATCAATACAAATGCGAAAATATTTATTATCTATTATTGTCATTCTGTTTTTTTCAACAGCAGTTGATAAACTAACAGCTCAAACAAACGAAAACTTGTTTTTTGTATTCCTTAATACAAACCCCGACAAAACTGAAATAAGTGATGCGGAGGCTGAGGAACTCCAAGCAGGACATCTTAAAAATATTGGCAAACTCAAAGATGAAGGAAAACTATTTGCTGCCGGTCCATTTTCAGGTGGAGGTGGTATGTTTGTTCTCCATGCTGATAACATTGATGAAGCAAATAGTTATCTTAGTACGGATCCCGCTATTGCTGCTAACAGGTATAATTTAGAAGTGTTTCCGTTTAATATTTGGAATGGAGATATGTGTGGTGCAAAAGAACCATATACAATGGTAACTTATCAGCTGGTACGACTAATTACTAATAGTGATAATAGTGACGATATTGCAAAGACAATTTACAATAACCGTTTTTTTATGGCTGATTTAGCGAATAATACTGACCAACTTGTTGTCCAAGGTCAGTTTAAAAATGATAATGACGGAGTTTTGATTTTAAATGTTCCAGATACTAAAACTGCAGATCAAATAATAAACAAACATCCATCAGTAATTAGTGGAAGCCTAAAATATGAGATTGTACCATTATGGATTGCAAAAGGAACGTTTTGTGAGTAGCATTAGTTAACAAACCATTTTCAGCCAATCCACGAGCTCTTTTACAAGATTATTATAGTCATAAAGTTTTTCAGCTCTGTCACGACAAGAAACAGCCATCTGCTTTCTTAGACCTGAATTTTGTAATAAATAGTTCACTTTTTTGCCAAGCTCTTTAGGATTTCTATCTGTTAATATACCTTCAGTAGATGTAACTATCGAACCAACACCACCACCTTCGTAAGCAACACAAGGAGTTCCACCTGCCAGAGCTTCAGCGTAAATAATTCCAAAATGCTCATTTTTCTCAGGAGCAGCTATAAGTAGGGTTGCAGCAACTATAAGTTTCGCCTTATCCTCTGAAGAAACAAATCCCAAAAATGTTCCATTGTCTCCCAACTTTTCTTCAAGCTCTTTCTGCAATTCACCAGCTCCAATAAAAACTGTGGATGCCAATTCAGCATATTCAGTCGATGCTTCAACCACGTTTTGAGGTCCTTTTGACTTAGTAAGAGCTCCCGGGCAAATAACATATGTTTCGGGAAGTTCATATTTTTCAAATATGTCACCAATATTTCCTGGCTTAAAATCTACAAGATTTACTCCACATGGTAATATTAGAAAACGATCGTCGGGTAAATTTATCAAAGGTTTTATTAGGCTATCTCTTACATATTCTGTAGTAACAATAATTCCTTTTGCTTCCACAATAGCTTTAACGATCATCCGCCAGTTATCTTCATCCCACAAACCCTCATGCCTTGGTTCAATTCCTGTTCCATGTAAAAATAATACGTAAGGTTTCCCAAACTCCGTAGCAACACTATGAACAGCTACTGCACTTAAGTTGGCATGATGTCCGATAAAGATATCAACATCATCTGCAATTGAGCTTAACGCCCTTTCGTAATCAGGGAGATATTCTATCATTTCCTCATGGCTCATTCTTGCTACTTGACTTTGTTCTTTTCCGGCAGATGGTAAATACTCATGTACCGGAATGATTTGAGTATGCAATTTGATATCTACATTTATGGCACCATCAATCTCGTCTTCATTTCCGGGATATAGGAAGTACACTTTATGTCCCAACTTTATTAAATGTCGAACGTGCTCACGTGCCACTTCGCCACTTCCCCTACCTTTATTTAATAATAATATCGCAATATTCATGATGATCTGTTTTGTCATTTTCTAATCTGCAAAAATATAAATTTAATAAATTATGAAAATTACAATGAGTAAAAAACTCCATTTTTCTTATACTTGCACCAATTTCTGTAGTTCATGTATTTTGATAAATCAATATTATGATTAAAAAATTAGTTTCAATTATTTTATTTGTCTTTTCAGTATCTTATATTTCAATTGCTACAGTTAATGATAACCAGGCAGATACATTATTTGTAATTAGTGAAGGGATAGCTGCATTACCCGAAATACCTGAAGAAAATCTTACTTTAAGTCAAAAAATTGACGCGGAATTCACTCCAATTGTTGAAGATCTGGGAGAAGTTTTATTTTGGGATCCTTTTGAGAAACTTGATCTTCATGATCCAGTAATATACGATGAAAATGGAAACCCTGTTTTAAATACCGACGGAACTGAAAAAGAAGCAGCAATACCCCTGGTTGTAATATGGTTAATTTTTGGTGCAATTACCTTTACATTAGTACTACGGTTTATCAATTTTAGAGGATTTAAACATGCAATAATGCTTGTAAGAGGTGTTTACGACAATCCTGACCACAAAGGCGAAGTGTCACATTTTCAGGCACTCACTACTGCTCTTTCAGCAACGGTTGGACTTGGTAATATAGCAGGTGTAACAATAGCGATTTCAATTGGGGGCCCGGGTGCAACATTTTGGATGATTATAGCTGGTTTGCTTGGAATGTCGTCAAAGTTTGTTGAATGTACATTGGGTGTTAAGTATCGATATATTGATAAAAATGGAGTTGTTTCTGGTGGGCCTATGTATTATTTACGCGATGGACTTAAGAAGAAAGGAATGAAATGGTTAGGGATAATTCTTTCCATCATATTTGCAATTTTAGTTATTGGCGGATCAATTGGTGGAGGTAATATGTTTCAGGCTAATCAGGCATTTTCTCAACTTGCTTATTTGGTTCCTACTATCGAAAATTATGGTATGTGGTTCGGTGTTATTCTTGCCATATTAGTCGCATTTGTTATTATTGGCGGAATTAAAAGTATTGCAAGAGTTACAGACAAAATTGTTCCGTTCATGGCAGCTATTTATGTTTTTACTGCTTTGGTAATTATTTTTATGAATATTGAGAATACTGGTACAGCATTTATGTTGATCATTGATGGTGCATTTGGTGCTGATGCGTTAAGAGGAGGTATAATAGGTGTCCTAATTGTTGGATTTCAACGCGCAGCGTTTTCAAATGAAGCTGGCGTTGGATCGGCAGCGATAGCCCACTCAGCTGTTAAAACTGATACGCCAATTACTGAAGGATTTGTTTCCCTATTAGAACCTTTTGTTGATACAGTTGTTATATGCACTATGACAGCATTGGTACTTATTTACACCGGAACCTATGAAAACCCTATGGGTTACCAAGGAGCTCAGCTTACGTCCTTGGCGTTCTCAAAAGTATTTTCCTGGTTTCCATATATTTTGGTGATTGCAATTTTTCTGTTTGCCTTTTCAACTATGATATCTTGGTCTTATTATGGACTGAAAGGATTCGATTTTCTAGTTGGGAGTTTTTCTGAGAAATTATTTGGAAATAGAGATGTTGCTAAATATACCTATTTTACTATTTTTCTTTTCTTCATAATAGTTGGTGCAGCATCAAATCTTGGATCAGTTATCGCATTTTCTGATATGATGATCCTTGCAATGGCGTTTCCGAATATCATAGGATTATTAATTCTAATGCCCGAAATAAAAAGAGATTTAAATGATTATTGGTCTAAACTTAAATCCGGTGAAATTAAGAGGTACAAGTAATGCCAAATTGGCTAAATAACTGGTTCAAAGCATTTTTAAGTTTAAATAAAAGTGAACAACGCGGTATAATTGTTCTTGTAATAATAGTATTACTAATTTCCTTAGCTAACTTGATGTTACCTTATTTTGTCGGCTCAAAATCCGACTTGGATATTGATAAATACAAATCTGAGATTAGTATTTTTATAAAGGAGCAACAGCAACTCAGTGATTCGGTTTTCATTGAAAATTTACAAAACTCGGGTGAAATTGATAAGTCAATTGCCGTTCAAAAGATTAAACCGTTTTTATTTAACCCAAATAAACTTCCGGTTGAAACCTGGAAAAGAATGGGTTTTACAGAACGACAAATACGTACCATAAAAAATTATGAGGCGCAAGGTGGAATATTCAAAAGAAAAGAAGATTTGAAAAAGATTTATTCAATCTCTGATATTGAATATGAAATAATTGAACCTTATATCAATATTCAGGATCCATCTAAATCTGCTTCAAGAAAGGTTGTAGATGAAAAAACTATTAACAAAAAAATAGCCTATAAAAATATTGAAATTAACTCAGCAGATTCATCTGAATTAATTGAGTCACTTGGATTAGCACCATGGCTTGCTAGAAGAACAATTTTATACAGAAACATTCTCGGAGGTTATGTGAATAAAAATCAGCTTAAAGAAGTTTATGGTTTTAATAATAATATATTCAATTCTATTGAAAATTACATAGAAATCGATACAAGTTCAATTAGAAAGATTGACATCAACAATGTTGATTTTAAAGAGTTACTCAAGCACCCTTATTTCGATTATTCGATAACAAAAAATATTTTTGACGTACGCAATAAAATAGGTTCATTTTCATCTGTTGATCAAATTAAGTTAATTGACGGCATTAATGATTCTACATTTATTAAGGTTAGGTATTATTTGTATATTCGGCCTTCAAAAAAGTAAAAGTTATTATAGTGGGCCGTATCAGCAAAACATTTAAACAATTCCCTCAAACTTTCTGGATTGCAAATAGTATAGAGCTATTTGAACGATGGGCATGGTATGGTTTTTTTATGCTCTTCGCAAACTATCTTACTGGTTCATCAGATGTTGGTGGACTCGAGTTTACTCAAACTCAAAAAGGTCTTATAATGGGGGTCGGCACTGGAATTCTATATTTCTTACCTGTACTCACTGGCTCAATTGCTGATAAATATGGGTATAAACGCGTTCTGTTGATTGCTTTTATAATATACACCTCTGCATTTATTTTACTTCCTTTGTTTAACACTTTTGCCGGAGTATTTGCAATGTACCTGTATTTGGCTGTTGGTGCTGCTTTGTTTAAACCCATTATTCAGGCAACGGTTGCCAAAACCACAACTAATAATACATCTTCTATTGGCTTTGGGATTTTTTATATGATGGTAAATATCGGAGCTTTTTTCGGACCAATGATTACTCTTCTTTATAAAAGTAATTATGAACTTGTTTTCTATATTTCTGCTGGTGTTGTTGCATTAAACTTCATACTTTTATTATTTTACCGTGAGCCGGGAAGGACAAAATCGACTGAAACACTATCATCAACAATAAATCAGGTTTTTAAGAATATTTGGCTCGTTTTACACGATTTTAAATTTGTGATTTTTCTCTTGATTGTTGCAGGTTTTTGGACAATGTATTACCAGCTGTTTTTTACTTTACCTGTTTTTGTAACTCAATGGGTCGACACTTCAAATCTTTATGATTTTTTTAATACATATATTCCTGTTGTTGCAAAAGAGTATGGTAGTCACGGAAATATGGAATCGGAGTTTATCGTAAACTTTGATGCCCTGTTCATTATACTGTTTCAGGTTTTTATCTCAGCTTTGGTAATGAAAAAGAAATCATTAAATACGATGATTGCTGGCTTTATTATTGCCTCAATAGGAATGGCGTTAACACTTGTTACACAAAACGTAATATTTGTACTTGTGGCAATACTAATTTTCTCAATTGGCGAAATGGCAGCATCACCAAAAATTACCGAATATATTGGTCGGATTGCGTCATCTGACAAGAAAGCACTTTATATGGGTTACTCTTTTCTTCCGGTTTTTTTAGGGAGTATTTTTGCTGGTTTTATTTCGGGAAATGTTTATCAAAGTATGTCAGATAAGCATGCATTACTTGTTAAAGAGGTGAGTTTGAGGGGATTCATTATTCCCGATGGGCTTTCTTCTAATAAGTACTTTGCTGAAGCAGCTTCGCAGATGAACCTGAGTCAGAGAGAATTAACAAACTATTTATGGAATAATTATCACCCCTCAAATATCTGGATAGTAATAATTAGTATTGGATTGTTCTCAGCTCTATGTTTATGGTTATACAACCGATTTTTAATAAAAGCGTGAGGGTGATGCTAATCTATTTGTAAAAAAATAAGTAAAAAAATGTATTAACACTTGGTTAAATAACAGATTTAACTAAATTTGTAATCTGGCTATAATTTATTTATTCACTAACTAACATTATTATGAAACATTTTTTACGTTTATTATCATTGTTTGTCGTAGTTGTTTTTGCTTCTAGCAGCGCATTTGCGCAAAATACACTTATGACTAAAGCACAGGCTCTTGGCTTAAAGACAGGAGGCACTGTTAACGTTGTTCCAATTTCTGGAAATCAAACTGCAGTTCAAACTGTTTTTCTTGAGGAAGGTTTTGATGTTGATGGCGATTTCCCACCAGGAGATTGGACCCAAACCATTTTTAATGCCGGTTATACCTGGATTCAATCTAATCCTACCAACAACAATTTTAACGAGATAGATCCGAATAGTCTTTTCTCTGCTTTAGTTCCCTGGGTTGCTGAAGACCAGGATGAATGGTTGTTTACACCAACTATTGATGCGCTTGGAGAAACTCCTTTAACACTTGAGTTTTATGCAGGTGTAAGTGGACCATGGCTTGCAGGTGCTACATTAATATGTCACATTTCAGATGATGGCGGTACAACATGGACAGAACTTTGGAATGCCTTCGACGAAATTGATCCAGGCGCTGCTTGGGCATGGAATTTAGTTTCGATAGATATTAGCGCATATGCTGCTGCCGAGTTTCAAGTTGCATGGCAATATGTTGGTAACGATGGAGACCTTGCAGGAATTGATGGAGTTTCAATTGAAGCTGGTTTAGATTACATATTTTATGATGACATGGAAAGCTATACTGTTGGAACCTATCTAGTAGAATCTGATCAGACAGGTTTCTGGGATACATGGACAGGTGCACCTGGTACAGACGAAGATGCCTTTATCACCGATGAAGAATCATTAAGCCCAACACAATCATGTATTGTTGAAGGAATTTCTGACCTTGTTCTATTATTAGGCAACAAAACATCAGGTATTTATCAAGTAACTTTTGCGTATTTTATTCCATCTGCTTTTGGAGGTTATTGCAATCTTCAGCATTATGAAGCACCAGGAATTGAATGGGCAGTTCAGTTATATTTCGGAGCTAGTGGTGGAGCTGATAATGGTTGGATTTTCGCAGGTGCTCCAGATGAAATATTTTTCACATTCCCACATGATGCATGGTTCCCTATAGAATTTTATATTGACATTGATGAAGATGAAGCCATTTGTTATGTTGATGGAGTAGTTGTTGCTGAATGGCAATTTAGCTTACAGTCTTTCGGTGATCCAGGGACTAATCAGTTAGGTGGTGTTAACATTTATGCAGGTGCACCTACAGGTGAAACACCAAAATATTATTTCGATAATATTGGATATGTTGCCGTTGACCCAGGTATTGCAGCTCCAATTATTGACGTTGACCCAACATCATTTTTTCTAACTCTTGAAGAAGGTGAGGTAACTACTGAAACTATGACTATTGGTAATCTGGGAGTAGAGGAATTAAGTTATCAAATAGTAACTACTTATCCTCAAACAGGCAAAGCATTAACTGCTGAACCAGCTGGTGCACACACACCTAAGAACTTACATCAGGTGATAACTGCTGATCCTGATTATAGTCCATCAACAAGTACCCCAGCATCGCGTGATGTAACATTAAACTATGATACTGAAAACTTTACTGCTATTGGAACTTCTAGTGACTATGAATGGAGAGTTGCTGCAATGTTCCCAGATGCTATGGTTCAGCCGTTTATTGGAATGGAAATTAATGAGATAGATGTATTTATTAATGATCCGGGAATTGAATATAAGGCACAAATTTACGATATGGGCTCATATAACACGCCAGGACCTGGTGATCTGTTATTAGAACAATCGTTTAGTGCTAATGCTGGTTCATGGAATACAATAACATTAGATACACCAATCAAGCTTGATGGTTCTGATATTTGGGTGGGATATTGGTTATCTGCCTATGCTGACACATACGTACCTGGTTGTGATGCTGGTCCTGCTGATCCAAATGGAGACTGGATGGCATTTGGTCCAGGATGGGGTCATCTATCAGAGAACCCAGATTTGAACTACAACTGGAATATACGTGCAAACGTAACTGGTGATCCAATTATTCAATGGCTTTCACCTGATCCTACTACCGGCTTTTTGGTTGAAAACGAATTTGAAGATATTGATATTACAATTGATGCTTCAAATCTTGTTGCTGACCAATATAGTGGCAAACTCAAAATTAGAAATAACGACCCAACTAATGAACAAGTTGACGTATCTATTACACTAGGCGTTCTTGTTGGAGTTGGTGAAAATGGAGTTAACGAGTATATTGCAGTATATCCAAATCCTGCAAGTACATTTCTACATGTAAAATCAAATGGTGAAATAACAAATGTTCGTTTAGTAAATACAATCGGACAAGTTGTGTACAACAACTCTACTGACGCTAATATTGACATTAGCAATTTCGAAAGAGGTGTATATTTTATCCAGGTTGAAACAAAGAATGGTACAAACACTCAAAAAGTCTTAATTCAATAAGATAATTATTTAATTTGAAGCCTCGCTATTTTAGTATATAGCGAGGCTTTTTTTATTATGTTATGAAAAATTCATCAGTTGATCTATTTAACAAATTGGGTACTTCTGAAATCCTGAAAGGAGTATCACAACCTATTATTATTGCAGATCGATTACGAACTCCCGAAAATATTGGATTAATATTAAGGTTAGCAGGCAATATTAATGCTCTCAATACTTTATTCATTTCTGATGAAGGACATAAGTTCAAAAAATATAAAATAATCAAAACTGCTTCAGGGGCAGTCACTAAAGTTGATTGGAAAATCATCAAACCTGCTGAATTAGAAGATTTTCTCCCGAACGATTATAAAATTGTCGCACTTGAAACGTGTAAAGATGCAAGTAGTATTTTCTCTTTCAAATTTCCAAAAAAAGTTGCATTTATGGTTGGGAATGAAGTACATGGTATAAGCGAAGAAATGCTTTCAATTGCTCATCAAAAAGTTTATATCCCTGTTCCAGGACCTATTTCATCCCTTAACGTTACGCACGCACTTTCGATAGCTCTTTTTGAATGGTTAAAACAAATTCAAGTTTAGTCTGATATCACTTCCAAGCTCTTAAAAATTCTCTTTTCCCGGGTGGTCCAGGTAGTTTTTCAACCACAAAACCTACTTCTTCGAGAGACCTTTTAACATTTCCTTTGCATGAGTAGGTCGTTAGTACGCCTCCTCTTTTAATCGATTTGAATAAACTATTAAAAATTTCCACTGTCCACATTTCTGGTTGAGCATCTGGTGAGAAAGCATCAAAAAACACAACATCATAGACATCAGGATGGAGCTTTACGTTTTCAATCTTGTCTTCAACTATAAATACTGAAAATTTGTTTGACAAATTAATGAACTTACCTTTGTTATCATGCATAAGAAAAAATAATCTTTTATCTACACCCAGTATTTCTGGATAATTAAGTAACAAAGTTTCATTTTTACGAATAGGAAAAGGTTCATAGCCATAATATGTAACAGGAATTTTAGACTTTACGGACCAATTGTATGCCAACAGAATATTCAACCCAGTTCCTGTTCCAACCTCAAGAATTCTTACATTCTTTAATTTTTGACATATATCGGTATTGAGGCAGGCATTGATAAATATGTGTTCTGATTCTTGAATTGCACCATAAGTTGAATGATAAGTTTCGCGTGCTTCTTCACTATATAGCGTATGCGATCCGTCATCTGTGATTTGCAACTTTCGTTCATTCATTCTATCAAATTTACATATGGTAAAAATATCAAAAACATATTTAATGTATTTTTAGAAGTCTAACTCAATTCTAACTCTTTAAACCAATTGCATGAAGCAACTATTATCAATTCATAAAATAGGATAAAAACAGAATTTGGAAAAGTGAGATTATAACTTATCAACCTTGATATTGGTAGATAGCCTTTCTAATACATTAGTGTAAAAAGTTGTAAACTGATTTAATTTTCTATCTTTATAGCATCTAAATACAACCTATAATCGATGGCACATAAAAATTCAGAGTCGGAAGTAGAGAACTTATCGCGTATAAAAGATATTCTTTTTGGAGAAGATTTACAGAGCATTGAACAAAAACTAGATATCGTTAAGAGAGAAAATTCATCAGCTTTTGAAAAACTGAAGAAGGAGTTGGAAACCCGATTTAAAAAATTTGAACTCTTATTGCAGCAGAAGACTAGCGAAGTTGTTAAAGCTTTAGAAAAGAGTATCGACGATCAGAATAATGTTAATGATGAACTCAAAAAGGAAATTGTTAAAATAAACCTTGAAGTTAAAAATGAAAAAATCAAGATTGAAAATACGATCAACAATAATATTGAACAAATTACCAATTCTATTTCTAGTCTTGAGAACACCTTAAACCAAACAATTAGTAAACTAAAAGCAGAATATGACACAAGTGTTAATGAACTTAATCAAAACAAGATAAGCAAAGATGCCATGGCTGATATACTAATAGAGTTAGCCGAAAAACTTAAGAAATAATCCTTAATCTGCTATGGCAAAGTCAGAACGAAATATGGGAATTTTTGGAAGTATGTCCGAGGTGAAATTGAACGAACTTCGAAAAATGATACTTGGTCTTGATACAGAAGACCTTAGGAGGCTTGCTTTGTTAGTAAATGATCCGGATGCATTTTCAGAAGTGATTAGAGAGTTATTGCCAAATAGTATTAAGTTGATGATGGCTAAGGATAATATTTCTTATGCCGAACTTGTTCCTATTTTAGAATCGTCGTTAAAAGATAGCGTTAAAAAAAATCCTCAGGTACTGTCAGGTATACTATTTCCAATTATGATGCCCGCTATAAGAAAAGCTGTAGCCGAGGCACTCAGCAAAATGATCGAATCATTGAATTCTACGCTTGAAAGTAGCTTTTCACCACAAAGAATGGGTTGGAGGTTTAAGGCTATGTTCAGCGGAAGTTCGTATGCAGAGATAGTACTTTCTAACGCTTACGTTTTTCAGGTTAAACAGGTTTTCTTAATTCATAAACAATCCGGGCTTCTGCTCAATGAGATATCCGCCTACCAAAATCCATTGGCTAAAGATGCTGATTTGGTTTCATCTATGCTTACGGCGATTAAGGATTTTGTGCAGGATTCATTTGATGTTGAACAAAGTAATGAACTGGATACAATAAAAGTTGGACAATTTAATATCTGGATTGAACATGGCCCGGGTGCAATAATAGCAGCCATTGTGGAAGGCAATGCTCCTTCAGGATTAAGAACACTCTTAAAAGAGACTATTGAAAACGTTCATATTAAGCAATCATACGAACTCGATAAATTTGATGGTGACGTTGAGATTTTTAAGAAATCAGATCCTTATTTGCAAAATTGTATAATAAGTGAACAAAAAGAAAAGAAGAAGAAAAAACCTGTAATAGTGATTTTCTTATTTTTAGTAATCTTTGGCTTTGCTTCATATTGGGCTTATATTTCAATAGAGAGAAAACTTAGAATCGACAAGCTTGAGGAAGCACTTAGGGTTGAAACCGGTATTATCATTACCGATAATTACTATACCAATGGTAAAACTTTATTCGAGGGTTTACGTGATCCTTTGTCTGAAGACCCAGTTAAAATTTCCAGTCTTTATAATGTTGATACTTCCGAAGTAGATTTTGCTTTTGGTTCATATATTTCGCTTGAAAATAATCTGATACTAAAAAGAGCCTATGCTATTCTACAACCACCAGCTTCTGTTAAGCTCTCATTTAAAGATGGCGTACTATATGCAACTGGAGAAGCAGATGAAGATTGGATAGAATTTGCATTAAAAACCTATTCTTTTATTGCTGGAGTTCATGATTTTAATTTGGAAGCGTTGAATGCCCCACCAATCAAACCGAGCAAAAGGATTCCTCTTACAATTGAGGAGTACTATTTTGTTTTTAAATATAAAGAGGTTAAACTTAGTGAAGAGCAAAAGACTAAGTTTAAAAGTCTGATTGATGAAGTAAATAGAGTATTGAATTTCGATTTCTCACAAGACTCAGTACCTGTGATTATTGTAATCGGACATACAAGTTATGATGGAAATGCTGTAGCTAATAAGAAAATAGCCTTTGAAAGGGCATTGCAATTTATCACATTGATGATAGAAGCGGGCATTCCAATGGAGGTGCTCGTCCCTAAAACAGACTACATAGAAGATATTGATGCTGATTTCCCTGTAAGATCAGTTTCATTTAAAGTAATATATTCGAAACCAGAAGACTTATGATAAAGAAAAAAATAGTGATGCTGGGCTCGTTTGCAGTTGGAAAAACAAGTTTGATACAAAGATTTGTTAGCAGTATTTTCTCGGAGAAATATCAAACTACTATTGGGGTTAAAATTGACCAAAAGATTGTAAAAATCGGTAGTACAGAAGTAAATTTACTAATTTGGGATTTACACGGTGAGGACGATTACCAAAGGATTAAACCGGCTTACATAGTTGGAGCTTCTGGTTGCTTCATAGTTATTGATGGAACAAGAAAAGCAACCCTCGATATAGGTATTGAGTTAATAGAAACAGTTAAAAAAAATGCCCCAAATTCTGCTATATTGATACTAATTAACAAATCTGACCTTAAGAATGAGTGGGATATTAATGAAGACGATATAATTGGTCTCAGTAAGATAGGTTATGAGGTGATTGAAACAAGCACCAAAACTAATGAAGCTGTAGAACTAGCTTTTAATAAAATCACTAAGTTAATGCTTTAATCAGATGCTCACAAGTTTACCCCACAACATAATAGAATATCTCATTAATGAATTACCTCCATTTACAGGTGTTTTGATAATAAAGACTGATGATAAAGGCAAAATCATTGGCTTTCATGGCCCTCATAAGGAGTATTTGAGAACAAAACCTGAAATTGGGAAGCCTGTTCACGAATATGTTCCAGCATTATATGCTATGATTCCCCCTCATATTTCTCCAATGATTCTAAATAAGGTACTTTCAAACAGCGCAGTATATGCCGATATTCATTTAGTTGAGGCCAACCAGAATGAATATTGGATATTTTTAGTCGACCAAAACCGTGAAGCGGAAAGCATAAGAGGCATTATTCAAAAAATAAATGAAGATAAACTACTTAAAGAGTCTGAGACAAAAATAGAACCAGGTAAAGATTGCAATCTTTTCGCAGCATTGGATTATCTGAGTTTGAAGATTGAAGAGGATGAAAATATAATTATTAATTCGAACATTCCATGGTGGTTTAGTATGCTAGCACCTGAATATTCTGAAAACGATAAAATAAATATTTACGAAGTATTTCCCTATTTTGAAGTTTTCAATATCGAAGCAGATGAATTTTGGGCAAAGAAAGAAAACGGTAAAATAAAATCAGGAATCTGGATCGAAACACTCAACGACGGACAGGAAATAGCTTTGTCTGCTATCGCAATTTATTTAAATAGCAACAAATACATATTTGTCCGACTTGAAGAAGAAATTGACAAGGAACCTGTTGTGCTTCAGCTGGCAAGAGAGCAAAAACTAGCTTATGAAAAACTTGAGAAGGCTGAACGAAAGCTAAAAACTTTACTCGAATATAAGGATAAGTTTGTTTCAATTGTATCACATGATTTACGGTCTCCAGTAGCTGCTGTACTTGGCATAGCTGATATGCTTGTTAACGACAAAAAAGAACTCTCCAAACTCGATGAATTTTACATAGAGATGATTCATAACATTAAGGAGGAAATGTTAAGATTACTGGATTACAATGATAAATTATATCACTGGTCAAACCTTGAGCTAGGAAATTTTAAGGTAGTTAAAGAAAAGGTAAGTCTTAAAAAGATTATCAGTACGGCCTATAGGACAGCTGAAAAGAAACTTAAATCCAAAAACCTTAGTTTTTCGACTAACCTTAAAAAAGACATTGAGATAGATGTTGATATGACGTTGTTTTTGCAAGTAATCAACAATCTATTAGCCAATGCAATTAAATTTACACCTGAAAATGGTAGTATATCAGTTAATGTTACGGTAGGTGACAATCTACAAATTGCAATTATTGATTCAGGAGTAGGTATGTCGAAAAGAGTAAGTGAAGGTATACTGTCAGGTTTTACCAGGCATAGCTCCTTGGGCACCGATGGAGAGAAAGGTACTGGACTGGGTCTAGGAATAGTAAAAAAAATTCTAGATGCTCATGGATTTACTATTAATGTGAAATCAGAGGAAGGAATGGGTTCGGAATTTATTATAAATATCCCAACCTAAATAAACTTATTTAGTAATCATTTCTGACACGTATATCATAAACTTGTCAAAACTTACCTAATAATTTTTTTATTAGGTCTTTTCTGCCAAGCTTCAGCAAGCTATTTTTAATTCTGGTTCTGAATTCTGGTTTATACCAGAAAAAGTACATATGCTGACGTTCTTTTTGTTCTTTTGTATGTGCAGAATAAATCGGTTTCAAGTTATAAGGATTTACTCCTGTATAGTACATTACCGTTGCATTTGTCATTGGAGTAGGAGTGAAGCCTTGAACCTGTTCAAGTTGTAAACCTGCTGCTTTAGTGTCAGAAGCTAGTTGAGCCATATCCTCCTCTGTACTCCCAGGGTGACTTGATATAAAATATGGTATAATTTGTTGTTTTAATCCTGCTTTTTCACTAATAGCCAAAAATTTCTTTTTGAACGAGTGATATAGATCAAACGAGGGTTTACGCATAACTTTTAGTACAGCTTCCGATGTATGCTCTGGGGCAATTTTAAGTCTACCTGAAACATTTTTTGTAACAACCCTTTTTAAATAACTATCAAGATCATCACCTCCATTAACATTCTGCTCTTTTGTGAGAAGGTCGTACCTAATTCCGCTACCAATATTTACTTTTTTAATTTCCGGTATTGACTCAACCTTTTCATATAGATCTAACATTGGCTTGTGAGATGTGCTAAGGTTATAACATATATTGGGAAAGATACATGAGGCGCGCACACACTTGTCGCATATTCTTTGATAAACACCTCTCATTTTGTACATATTAGCGGACGGGCCACCTAAATCTGTGAGATAGCCTTTGAAGTCAGGTAATTGTGTCACTTTTTTTACTTCTTCCATAACAGACCTCTCCGATCGAGAAGAAACAAACTTGCCCTGATGTGCTGAAATAGTACAGAAGCTACACCCACCAAAACAACCCCGATGGATATTTACTGAAAATTTGATCATCTCATATGCAGGGATCTGACCTTTACTTTTATACTTAAAATGAGGGAGCCTTGTAAAAGGGAGATCATAAGTTTTGTCTATTTCATTTTCAGTCAGGAGTGGAATGGCGGGATTTACAACAAGATATTTATCCTCGATTCGCTGTAATAGCCTTTTTGCATATACTTTATTTGATTCAACTTCGATAATCTTAAAATTACGAGCAAAAATCAGTTTGTCATTTAAGCACTCTTTGTGGGAGGCAAGCATAGTTGTTTCCCACTTCTTATTTATCGGAATATCTGATTCAGAATTCACTAAGAATGCAGTCTGTGGTATAGTATTTAATTTATTGAAAGGTACCCCCTTATTGAGCAATTTCACAATTTGAGTAATAGACTTCTCACCCATACCATAAACCATTAGATCAGCCCCCGACTGCCACAACATGCTAGGGTTCAGCTCATCTTTCCAGTAATCGTAATGCGTAAATCTCCTCATTGAAGCCTCTACACCGCCAATTATTATTGGAGTATCAGGAAAAATATCCTTCAAGATTTTTGAGTACACCATGGTAGGATAATTTGGTCTGAAACCTGATTTATTTCCTGGTGTATATGCATCATTTGACCTGAGTCGGCGGTTAGCAGTATAATGATTTACCATTGAATCCATGACTCCTGCAGAAACTCCAAAAAACAAACGGGGTTTACCAAGTTTTCTAAAATCCCGAAGATCATCTTGCCAGTTCGGTTGTGGAACAATGGCAACCTTAAGCCCTAAGTCCTGAAGTACACGGCCGATTACAGCTATTCCAAAAGAAGGATGATCGATATAGGCATCTCCGGTAAAAAGGATAACATCAAGTTGATCCCATCCTCGTTCTTTTACTTCCTTGGTGGTAGTAGGAAGCCAGCTTTGTTTACTGGGTATATTCATTAAGATTCAATGTTAAATATCGATCTGAATTAAATATCAATTTCCCCTTCAAATACTAACTTTGCGGGTCCTCTAAGCCAGATATCAGTAAATTTATCTTTATCACCCTTTTTTGTGTAGGTAAAATTCACTTCGAACTCACCTCCAGTTGTGTGAATAGGAATACTATGTTTTCCACTGTCAATAAACACAGCTATTGCAGAGGCAACTACACCGGTACCGCATGATAGAGTTTCTTCTTCAACTCCTCTTTCGTAGGTTCTTACAAAAATTCTTTTCGCGTTGCTTTCAACGAAATTTACATTCGTGCCTTCAGGGGCAAACCGTTCACTTTCACGTGTTTTCCTACCCTCTTTTGTAACATCAATTTCTGCAACCTTTTCAACAAATTCAACATAATGAGGCGAACCAGTATCAAGAAAATAATATCCCTCGTTTTTTTCAATCTCAACTACATCAGTTAGTTGTAAACTTACATCCCACTTAGTTCCATCAACTTCATTGCCGTTAATAATTGCATTGTGGATACCATCAGTAGCTTCGAATGTCATTTCTTTGCCAACTATTCCAATCAAGCTTGTATAAGCAGCTATACATCTTCCCCCATTACCACACATACTGCTTTCGTTGCCATCAGAATTATAATAAATCATCTCAAAATCATATTTAGGAGATTGATTCACCAGAATTAAGCCATCAGCACCAATACCAAATCTTCTATTACAAATCTTTTGCACTTGCAAAGTAGTTAGTGCAAAAGTGTTACTTCGATTATCAAATATTACAAAGTCGTTCCCGTTTCCTTGAAATTTATGAAAAGGTATTTTCATGAAAAAATTAGTTTATCACAACAATTAGTTTCTGTAAGCGTTGATTTTAGTAACGTCATTTAACATAATTTAACCATAGCTAAAAAATTTGTGCGTTAAATTGCCGTTATAAAAACAAAAATACGTGAGATTAATGAAATCTATATCAATATCGAAAAGTTTTTTAAGTAGTGTTACAGGAGCATTGGTTGTTTTAATTGTAATATTTTCTATAAATGTTACAAAAGTAATAGCTCGAAACAGATTGAAACCACTCTTAAACAGAATAATACTAAGCTTTTACCTCCAGTTCACAATGCAAGTTATGTACCCCAACAGTTTGTAGATTTTACAAAAGCCGCAGAGAAATCTGTGGATGCAGTTGTGCATATTAAAACGAGAATTATTTCTAAAACAAATTCATATGATGATTTTTTTGGCCAATTCAGAGAATATTTTCATCAATACCCGCAGCGTCAAAATGGATATGTTACATTTGGATCAGGAGTAATTATTTCTTCTGATGGATACATTGTTACCAATAATCATGTTATTGATGGTGCGGATAAAATATCTGTTACATTTAATGATAAGCACGAAATAGAAGCAGACATAATAGGTGTTGACCCTAATACTGATTTGGCATTGATTAAAGTTAATGAAGAAAACCTTCCTTATTTAACTTTTGGTAATTCCGATAATCTTAAAATTGGAGAATGGGTTCTTGCCGTAGGAAATCCTTTCGACCTGAATTCGACAGTTACAGCAGGTATTATAAGTGCCAAAGCACGAAACATTAACATATTAGGAGGACAATCATCAATTGAATCATTTATACAAACTGATGCAGTTGTAAACAGAGGCAATAGTGGTGGTGCCCTTGTAAACACTGTTGGCGAACTTATTGGGATTAATGCTGCAATAGCTTCTCATACTGGTGTTTATGAAGGATACTCGTTCGCTATTCCAGTTAATATTGTGCGAAAAGTAGTTACTGATATTATTGAGTATGGAGAAATCCAAAGAGGCTATCTTGGTGTACAAATTCAGGATATAAATGCCAGCTTTGCAAACTCAATTGGTCTTGAAAGTGTTGAAGGTATTTTTGTTACCGGCGTTGTTGAGAACGGTGGAGCCTATGATGCCGGGATTTTAAAAGGCGATGTAATATTATCAATTAATGGTATTACAACAAACAGTTTATCCTCGCTACTAGGCATAATTGCTCAATATAATCCTGGCACCGTTGTGAATATCGAGATTAGCCGTGATAATGAAAAAATCGACTACGATGTGACCTTAAAAAATGTAAACGGGAACACATTATTGGTAAGGGCTGACGATTCATTTTACAATAATATTCTGGGAGCTGAATTACAACAGGTGTCTCCGGATGAGCTTAAGGCACTCGAAATAGCAAGTGGATTAAAAATCATTAATATAAATAACGGTATATTAGACAGGAGTGGCATTAATGAAGGTTTTATTATAACTGAAATAAATGGCTATAATGTAAACTCGCAGCATAATTTAACATCAGCTCTAAATAATACAAGAAGCAATATAATACTAATTAAGGGGCAATACCCTAATGGAGTAAAAGTTTCATATGAATTTATGATGTAATAATTTGTTTCTAAGAATATTTTTGATAAATTGCGTGTCCGTTTTCTTACTCATAGATTAATCGCATTCCGAAAGCATGAGACAACTTCGAATAACCAAGTCAATAACCAATCGAAATACAGCATCGCTTGACAAATATTTGCAAGATATTGGTCGGGAGGGGCTTATTACCGCTGAGGAAGAAGTTGAACTGGCTCGAAGAATTAAAAATGGCGATACAATAGCTCTTGAAAAACTTACAAAAGCAAATTTACGTTTTGTTGTATCAGTATCAAAACAATATCAAAATCAGGGATTGAGTCTTCCTGATATGATCAACGAAGGTAATCTTGGATTAATAAAAGCAGCTCAGCGTTTTGACGAAACAAGGGGCTTTAAGTTTATTTCATATGCCGTTTGGTGGATTCGACAATCTATACTACAAGCTATTGCTGAGCAATCCCGTATTGTTCGGCTTCCACTTAATCAAGTTGGATCTATTAATAAAATAAAAAAGATCTCATCACAGCTTGAACAACTATTTGAAAGACCTCCTTCTGAAACTGAAATTGCTGATGAATTGGAAGTCCCTGATCATAAGGTTAATTCAACCATGGGCATTGCTACAAAATATTTGTCGATGGATGCACCTTTAGCAAGTGATGAAGATGCCAAATTTCTTGATTTTTTTGTTCCAAAAGATAACGAAGAAACAGATGAACTATTAATGCGGGAATCTCTGGGTAGTGAAATTCAACGTTCGTTAGCAACACTTAGTGAAAAAGAAAGAGACATAGTTAATATGTATTATGGAATTGGTAGAAATTACAGTTTAACACTTGAAGAGATTGGTGCAAAATTTGATTTAACACGTGAAAGAGTACGACAGATTAAAGAGAAAGCAATACGCAGGTTAAGACACACCGCAAGAAGCCGTTTGCTAAAAGCTTATTTAGGCCAGTAAAGCACAAAAAAATTACTAATTCGTTTAGATGTTTCTTATAGCCTGGCGGCATTTCACTAATCTTAATTATTAAGAATGTATATAAAGAAGATAGTTTGTATTAGCAATTATCTTCTTTTTTTACTTTTGCACAAACTAATTAGTTTATTAAATACCTAAATATAATTAGAAAATACTAAGCAATGGTAAATAAAAAGAACATTAACGGTAGTTATGAAGACTCTCTCAATGAATGGGCGAGGCAGGAAATGATTGCAAATGAGTTTATCAGCGTACTGTCAAAACTGTTTTACAACAAATCGATCGAACTGGTATTGTTCAGAAGCCAACTAATCGATAGAAGTGCAAGTTTAATTTTGTATAAGCATTCTTATGCAGAGAACATCATCAACAGACAACTCAATATAAAAGATTCATTAAAGTTAGCAAAAGCGATATTGCATTGTAATGTTAAACCTTCAAAAATTGATATAGGGAAACTTAATGGAGAGTGGTGTGATTCAAAAAAGGATTACGTTGATGCTGATGACTTTATCAAAATTAAATTAAAAAAATTCATTGGTGTTGAACCAAAATTTAAACATCCTGTTGATGTTGTGCTTTACGGATTTGGACGAATTGGGAGATTGTTGGCAAGAGAGCTAATAATACAAGGTAACGGACATCAGTTAAGAGTTCGGGCTATTGTTACAAGAGGAAATGGCGAAGATCAGATTGTTAAACGAGCTTCTTTATTACGTCACGATTCAGTTCATGGACCATTTAGAGGTATTGCAATTGAAAACCCAGAGGAAAAAACTATTTATATAAACGGTCATTTGGTACTTATGCTTGCAGCAAATAGTCCTGAAGAAATTGATTATACAGAATATGGTATAAACAATGCAATATTAATAGATAATACAGGTATTTATCGTGATCGTGGGGGATTAGGTCGACACCTGAATGCAAAAGGAATCTCGAAGGTTCTTCTTACTGCACCAGGGAAAGGGGATATTCCTAATATAGTTTTTGGCGTAAATGAAAAAGGAGTTGATTATAAAAAAGAAACAGTATTCTCAGCAGCTTCGTGTACAACAAATGCTGCGGCACCAGTTTTGGCGGTTATCGAAAAGGAATTTGGAATTGCTCAGGGGCATCTCGAAACAGTGCATTCATATACTAACGACCAAAATCTGCTTGATAACATGCATAAAAAAACGCGTCGTGGCCGATCCGCACCCCTTAATCTTGTGATTACAGAAACAGGCGCAGCAAGTGCTGCTAGTAAGATTGTACCGAGCCTAAAAGGTAAACTAACAGGAAATGCAATACGAGTTCCTACACCAAACGTTTCATTAGTTGTTCTGAAGCTAACTCTTAATAGAGAAACTAGTGTTGAAGAAATTAATGAAATTATGAGACAAACTTCTTTATCAGGAGATTTGGTTGCTCAAGTAAAATATTCAACATCTGCTGATGCAGTCTCATCCGATTTCACAAGTGAGCCATCTACCTTAGTATTTGATAGTAATGCAACATTAGTGTCGCCTAATAAGAAGGGAATTGTTTTATATGTTTGGTACGACAACGAATTTGGATATGCTTTACAAGTAATTAGGGTTGCAAAAAATATGGCTGGAGTTAAACGTCCTACATATTACTAACCATCCTATTATAAAATTAGTTACTAACTTTTTAAAGTTACGTGTGAAAAACTTTATCAGTCTTTACTTAAAGACAGACATTCGATTATTATATTTGTGCTTTCAATTTAATAAAATAATTTCTCATTGAGAATATGGAAAAGAAGGTAAAATACATTTTCGTGACTGGGGGTGTATCATCATCCCTTGGAAAAGGAATTATTTCTGCTTCATTAGCAAAATTGTTACTAGGAAGAGGTTTTTCAGTAACCATACAAAAACTCGATCCATATATTAATATTGATCCTGGTACGCTTAATCCATATGAACATGGAGAATGCTACGTAACAGATGATGGTGCTGAAACTGATCTCGACCTTGGCCATTATGAGAGATTCTCAAACACACCAACATCACAGGCAAATAACGTAACAACAGGCCGTATATATCAAAATGTCATTAGCAAAGAAAGAAAAGGAGAGTATTTAGGTACAACCGTTCAAGTGGTTCCACATATTACTGATGAGATTAAAAGAAGTATCCAAATATTAGGACAAACTAACAAATACGATTTTGTTATTACCGAGATAGGAGGAACCGTTGGAGATATCGAGTCTTTCCCTTTTATTGAAACCGTAAGGCAGATGAAATGGGAGCTTGGTAGTAATTGTGCAGTAGTACATCTTACGCTGGTTCCATATTTAAAAAAAGCAGAGGAACTTAAAACGAAACCAACTCAACATTCGGTAAAAACAATGCTGGAACAGGGAGTTCAACCCGATATAATTGTGTGTAGAACCGAGTATCACCTTAATGAAGGTATTAAAGGTAAAATAGCCCAGTTTTGTAATGTTTCAACCACATCCGTTATTGAATCGATTGATGCTGATACTATTTATGATGTTCCACTATTGATGCGTGATGAAAAACTCGATATAGAAGTATTGAAGGTTACTGATACACCCATAACCAATAAACTTGATCTTGCAAATTGGGAAAGATTTGTTAGCAGATTAAAAAATCCGATTGGCATTGTAAACATTGGTTTAATTGGAAAATATGTTGAACTTAAGGATGCGTACAAATCAATCAACGAATCACTTGTTCATGGCGCAACTGAAAATGAATATAAAGTAAATATTGTAAGCATACAATCTGAAAAGATTAATGCTTCAAATGTTAGTAAAGAACTTGACGGACTTCATGGAATTCTTGTTGCCCCTGGTTTTGGGGGTAGAGGCATTGATGGGAAAATAGATGCAATTAAATATGCACGTGAAAACAATATTCCGTTTTTAGGAATTTGTTTAGGAATGCAATGTGCTGCAATTGAGTTTACAAGAAATATTCTTGGATTAAAAGAGGCGCATACTACCGAAATTGATACTGATTCGCCATATCCAGTAATTGATCTAATGGAAGAGCAAAAAAATATATCAAACCTTGGCGGGAGTATGAGATTAGGGTTATATGATTGTCATATTGATAAAGACACATTAACCTACAAGGAATATCAAAAGCAGGACATTAAAGAAAGACATCGTCACCGTTACGAATTTAATAATGAATACAAATCACGTTTTGAAGAAAATGGTATGCGCATAGCAGGAATAAACCAGACTAAAGATCTTGTAGAAATCATTGAACTTAAAAACCATCCATGGTTTATCGGTGTGCAATTTCATCCTGAATATAAAAGTACCGTTAAAGAACCTCATCCATTATTTATTGGATTTTTAAGGGCGGCAATAAAACACAAAGAACAAATAGGAGATTAGAAACTTTTTTAGTTTTGGCTAAATCTAAAACATAACTTTATCTTTTGGGTTTTTTCTTTCTTCCGGCCTTCGAGAGTGCATTGTTTAATATCCATTCAATCTGTCCATTGATACTACGAAATTCGTCCTGTGACCATTTCTCCAGTGATTCAAGTACTTCTGGTTGAACCCGTAAAACAAATGCCTTTTTCTTAATCATACTTAATTTATCTCCATCATTTTCTTCATCGCTCTATTGAGAGCATCACCTCTTTGGGTTCCAATAAGAACCCTCTTCCCATTTTTTAGATAAAGTTGTAAACCGATATTACCTTTTACATTATACGCTTTCCCTATACTTTTCAGTCCTTGTTTTATACCCCAACCGCCATACTCCCGTATAGGTTTGTACTCTCTGATTTCATGTCTTTCAATATCAGACTTGTAATAGCTTATTGGTTTGTTAATAAAAGGTTTGAAAGTAAAATGAAGACTTTCGTTTGTAACCTCCACTAATAATTTTGAACCAAACAGCAAAAAAGCTGAAATAGTAAGAACTGCTAATATTACTAGTGCCGTAATTAATAATCCAGTATCCGACATCGGTTTATCACCCCAAGGCTGCTTTAATACATATTGCTGATAAAACGCAATTAAAAAAACTATGGTCGGGATAGCATAAATTACTCCCATAATTAGGTAAAGTGGTCCTGACCCAAAGCCTTGTTCTTCTTTAAAAAATATCTTCGTCATTTTTGTTTATTAGATACAAATGAGAGAATGATTAAATGTGTGAATGACTAGATTAGAAACTATTACTGATATTTCATTCAGCTATTCTAACATTTTATCATTTTAGTAAATTGTTCCAGTATTAACAATTGGTGAAACATCTTTATCGGATGTTAATACAACCAGTAAATTACTAACCATTGTTGCTTTTTTCTCTTCATCAAGTTCAATAATCTCTCTTTTGGAGAGTGAATCAAGTGCCATTTCAACCATACTAACAGCACCTTCAACAATTTTAAATCGTGCAGCAATAATAGCCGTTGCTTGTTGACGTTTAAGCATTGCTCCAGCAATTTCCTGAGCATATGCAATATAATTAATTCTGGCTTCAATTACCCTAATACCTGCAATTGAAAGACGCTTTGTAATTTCATCTTCGAGCATTTGGTTGACCGCTTCTCCTCCTCCACGCAAGGTAATATTGGCATCCTCATCTTCAAAGTTATCATAAGGATAATGTCCTGCAAGCCTACGTATTGCTGCTTCGCTCTGAATATCTACAAAATGTACATAGTCGTCAACATCAAAAGCTGCGTTGTAAGTATTGTCAACTTGCCAAACCATGACCACTCCAATCATTACCGGGTTTCCAATTTTATCATTTACTTTTATTGGCTCACTATCCAGGTTCCTAGCCCTGAGTGATACTCTTTTTCTTGAGAAAAATGGGTTAACCCACCAAAAGCCATTTTTCTTAATTGTACCTTTATATGCTCCAAACAATACAAGTACACTCGACTCATTTGGGTTAACTATTACTAATCCAGGAATCCCAAATAGTCCGATTACAATAAATGCAATCATCCAAATTATTTTAACAAAGAGAATAGCTAGTACTGGTGGTACGATAAGCATAAAAATTATAAACAGGGCTAAATAACCCGATATAGGTGAAAATTCAACTTCTTTTTTCATAACTTTGTTTTTATATTAATATGATATTAAAATGATATCACAAATGTAATCCATTTTTTTAAAATGTCAAGTGTTTTATGTTATTATTTCAATAAAAATATTTCTTACTTGAGTGTTATTATTTAAGGTATGACAAAATAAACTGGCTATATTACTAATTAGATGGTAGTTACAACTTAAATGAAGCGGCATTGTATTTGTTTGGCATTAAATAATTCTCAATATATTTGCAAACTTATTTTCTGATATCAGGGAATAATGTAAAAACGATAAATAAAATCATATGAATAGAAACTCAATTATTGGTTTTATCCTCATAGCAGGAATAATGATTGGTTATACATATTGGATGGCACCCTCTGAAGAGGAGCTTGCAAAACAGCAACGCCAAGCAGATTCCATAGCACGGATCCAAAGGCATAATGAAGAAGTTCTCGCAAAGTCAACCAAAATATTAGAACAGGCAACTCAACCCGAAACTCCGGAAGAACAGATAACTGAAGTTACATCTGAAACGTACTCTGAACTTAAAAGTAAATATGAACTATTTGCAAATGCTGCTCAAGGTGATGAGCAATTATATATTATTGAAAACGATCTGGTTAAGTTGGAAATAAGTAATAAGGGTGGATATGTTAAAACAGTTGAGTTAAAAAAATATAAGACCTATGATTCACTCCCTGTAATATTATTCAATCCTGAAACTACCAGATTTGGATTATCGTTTTTTTCAATAAATAATAGATCAATAAATACGAGGGATCTATATTTTACTCCTAGTGAAAATATATCAAAAAACATGGTTGTTTCTGGAAACAACTCCCTTTCATTCAGTATGCGGTTGTATACTGATACAGGAGAAGGAGTTGTTAATCCAAATAGCTATATTGAGTACCTGTATAAAATTAGTGGCGACAACTACATGTTTGATTTCACAATCAACGTTGTTGGAATGGATGGGGTTATTTCTTCAAATTCGAATTATGCTGATTTAAACTGGTTTGCCGACTTACGTCAACAGGAAAAAACAATCGACCAATTCAATGGATCAACCATTTACTACAAATTCTTTCAGGATGAAGTTGATTACATGTCAGAAACTGATGACGATGAAGAACAGATAACTACCAAGTTAAAATGGGTTTCATTTAAACAGCGATTCTTTTCCTCTACAATAGTTGCTAAAAATTCGTTTAACAACGGCAAACTTACAGTATTTGAAAAGGAAAATCCCGGTTCTGACAGATACCTTAAATCAATGGAAGCCGACTTTGAGCTTCCCATAAACCTAAGAGGTGAAACTAGCATACCATTTTCTTTTTATTACGGACCAAATAAATTTTATACACTAAAAGCATACGATGTAGATCTTGAAAGGCAAATACCAATTGGCTGGGGATTTTTTATTCTTGCATGGATAAATGAATATATTGTGATACCAACATTCGATTGGCTTGGAGGTTATGGGTGGAATTACGGTATTGTTATTCTCGTATTGACTATTATGTTGAAAACGTTACTTTTCCCAATCGCGTACAAAACCTATTATTCATCGGCTAAGATGAGGGTATTAAAACCTGAGGTTGACGAGCTATCTAAAAAATTTCCCAAGAAGGAAGATGCAATGAAAAAGCAACAGGCAGTGATGGCTTTGTATAAAAAGGCAGGTGCCAACCCTGCAGCTGGATGTGTGCCGATGCTTCTCCAGATGCCTATACTTTTTGCTATGTTCAGGTTCTTTCCTGCTTCAATAGAGCTGCGCCAACAGCCATTTTTATGGGCCCACGACCTATCAAGTTATGATTCGATTGCGAGTCTGCCGTTTGATATTCCATTTTATGGAGATCATGTTAGCCTTTTTACATTATTAATGACTGTTTCAACAATAATGTACACCTATCTGAATAATCAAATGATGGCATCTCAAACAACACAAATGCCAGGTATGAAGACCATGATGTATCTTATGCCTATCATGTTCCTTGGTATTTTTAACAGTTATGCTTCAGGCTTGAGCTATTATTATTTTCTTGCCAATGTAATTACTTTTGGTCAGATGTTTGTTTTCAGATATGCAATAAATGAAAACAAATTACGTGCCCAGATTGAAAGAAATAAAAAGAAACCACCAAAGAAAAAATCAGCTTTCCAGAAAAGACTTGAAGAAGCTGCAAAACAAAAGGGCTCCAATAAAAAACGTTAAGTTTTTAAATAATTCTAAGTGCTATATTCTCAAAAAACTAGATATATTACATTTAAAATAATGAACTTAAGTAAATTCTCTACCCTAGTTTTTTTGATGATCATCATTGCTACTGAGACAATATCCCAAAACATTTTTGTTTACGATCAGCAAACTGGTAATCCTATACCAAATGTTGTTATTTTTAATAAAGATAAAACCATTACTGGACTTACAAACAACATAGGAGTAGCTGATATTAGTAGTTTTTCTGGAGATGAGAATATAAATTTTCAGCATCCCTCATATATTGCAGTATCGCTAAGTAGTAAGGTTATTGAAAGTCTAAAATTTAAAGTGCCATTAAATCAGAAGCTGATTAATCTTGATGAAGTAATTGTTGCAGCAAGCAAGTGGGAAACCAAATCGAATGAAATCCCTAATAAAATTGAAAAGATTAAACGGAAAGACATTATTTTCAATAATCCGGCTACGTCTGCTGATATGATTGCTTCAGGAAATCAGGTTTATGTACAAAAAAGTCAGCTTGGAGGTGGAAGCCCTATGATAAGAGGGTTTGCAGCAAATAAAATATTGATGGTTGTTGATGGTATAAGAATGAATAATGCTATTTACCGCAGTGGTAATTTACACAATGTACTTCAGGCTGATGTGAACAGTGTTGAAGAGGCAGAAATTATTTTTGGACCTGGCACTAACATTTATGGAAGTGATGCACTTGGAGGAGTTATTGATAT